>Ga0056128_1000932_pt1 | contig 30157 bp, 18 predicted proteins | sample WorMetLIZISLAND2_FD_71113 | JGI IMG/M metagenome (GOLD analysis project Ga0056128, IMG submission 71113) | Marine gutless worms symbiont microbial communities from Max Planck institute for Marine Microbiology, Germany - Olavius geniculatus... ... | reverse complement strand
TTCAAGGTCATTGAATTTGGCGCCAATCGAGAGCCAGTGTACGACTTCCTATTAGTGATTAATAGTAACCTAGGCCCTATCTCGCACCGTTACTGAGATACAGCGACTTGTTGGCCAAAAATCCCAAATTTTGCCCACCCCCCTCTCATTTAGTGCTCTCATTTAGGGTGACCCCCTTCGAATTTATGGAAAAGCTTTACGATTCCTGAAACTAAGAGTCTTCCAGGCAGCCGACGGTGGAGATTTGGTGATTATATTTTGCTCCATTTTTGACTGATCCACCCTTCTGACAGATAGAATTGCGATGGCTAAGACATGCTGAAAGCAGTAGCTGCTTCACGCGTAAAAAACAGGCAAATTTGCAGCTTTCATTGAACGTCTAAAAGCTAAACGTGTGACCCCCCGACCAGAGCCACTGTTGTTTGCATATTGCTCTGTTAATACCATTTCATTACTTAATACCATTTATGACATTTGTGCAATACGGTTATTGTTTCGATAATGTCAGGGAACCATATGTATTTTTCCCCATTTGAAATTAGGACGTTAACTACATTTGTATGGTAGTGTTGATGGCTTGTCTATTGTTTTCATACATGGAAATTTTGTGTAAATTGTTCTAGATCGGCCACTAATACAGAAGAGAAGCAACCTACCACTGCCGTTAATGAATCTACAGGAAAATCATATCTAAAAGGAGATGCAAGGCTGAAGAGAAGGTTGTTTGAGATTTACTTTCATTACATCTGTGTCTGATCTAGAACTAATGGAACTCTGTTGTACATTTATGTTACGTCTTTCCTCATTCCTCGTCATGTGTGCTCTCATAACTGCAGCTTGTTTTTTCATTCCATTAATTTGTATAATACTTTTCAGTAATCATCATAACTCTCGGTCTTCAGGCAGCATCCGTAAGACTTTCTGATTTGTCTCTAGTACTTGGGCTTGATTATATTACATGGTTCTAGAAATAATGTTTGTTATTTGGACTACATTAAACATGCTGCTGCTGCTGCTGATGATGATGATAATGATAATGGTGATGCTTGTGCTGGAGTGAGTATTGTCTGAATAAACTAATGTACAGAAATGGTATAACAGGTATGATGTGAAACTGATTGACTTGATTCCATCCATTTGAATGTTGTTTGTTCGGCAGGAATCAGTTGCAGCAAAAGAAGATGCACGAGGAGGCCGACTGTGACTGGGGAGAGAGGTGTGTCGATGTGTTTGAAAAGATCTGTCAGATTGGTGAGGGAACATACGGCCAGGTGTTCAAAGCACGGGACAAGGACACAGGTAATATATAAACTGTTTTACTGGGCTGTATTTTTTTTGGTTGTTTAATGATTGTAAAGATAGGTTTTTGTTTGTACAGTAATTGTGGGACTGTTAATTTTGATCATTTTTTTTAAACAGCTGCATTGTTTAATGTATTCAGCATCTGTGCTCTAATTACTTTGTTATAGCTATTCATTGATGATGAACGTAATTTTCTTTGTGTGAGTTCTGATTTCAGCATACAAAGATCTCACTCTGATGTATGTGACTGAACTTTTTCTCGATCCTTAAAACAAAACAATTTACATTGTGTCTGAAGAACAGAGTTTGTATTTTTCCATGTCACTGTGTTTGACTGTATTTTTACGCGCGAAAGCACCTACTGCTTTCAGCGCATCTTAGCCATCGCAATTCTGTCTGACTATGTGTCTGTTCATCTGTTCATCACACGTGTGAATCAGTCACAAATGGTGCAAGCTAGAATCATCAAATCTTTATCGTTGGCTGCCTGGAAGACTCTAGTTTCAGTTTATGGTTTATGTTTATGGTGAAAACCCTGAATCTCTATCACACCTGGGCTTGGATTGGTACCAGGTCGTGACGGACGGACGGATGGACAGAATTACCATAGCTTATACGCGCTATAGCTATGCTAACTCTCGAGCGTAAGTGAAATGACACGACCGCACCGTGCCCACTTACAGCAGATGTTTAAAATGTCATTGTTTCGGTTCTGGTGTCTGCAGGAAATGTTGTTGCTTTGAAGAAAGTCCGGCTGGAAAATGAGATGGAAGGGTTTCCAATCACTGCAGTTCGTGAGATCAAGATTCTCCGCCAGCTGAATCATGCAAACATTGTCAGACTCATCGAGATTGTCACTGATAAGCGAGATGCACTCGACTTCAAGAAAGATAAAGGTATCACATGTTGGTGATTTGTCATTTGTACGTGGCATGTATTTTTTGCAGAACTGAATTCGGTTGTGTCATCATATCATATAGAATTTTTAGTGCTCCCTTCACACTGTTGGCCATGAGTGCATTGCAGTGTCAAAAGAAGATGAAATAGTCATAACAGCTCACAATCAGTGTAACGAGCTTTAGAGAATAAATCTGCTTTTATTTGTCATTTGAAGGCTGCCTGAGATGACGTTTCAAGTTAAGGTCTGACAGCAACTAAAGGCACAAGAGTTTTTTGTTCTTGAGCAAGTGACAAGTCAGTGACTGAGTAGGGTTGTGTGGCCTACTGAAGTTTAATTGGCTGTTTATCAGTAGGTATTCACTGGTCAGCATTTTCAAACCTTCATTCAGTAGACTATTTTTTATTATCTGTGAGCTGTTATCAGGTCTACATACACAACTCTGTCATCAGTTGCTGGTTAGGCATGTGCAGTTTTCAAAATATGACCTCGGTTCGGTTTTCGGTTTGGTTTTGAAATAAACACGGTTTTCGGTTCGGTTTTGTAAACTGTGGTTTTTGGTTCAGTTTTTACCATCTGATGTTCAGTGCGTAGCATGCTGTAGTACTTTATTATTATTGTCGTCCGTGGTAGCCATGCGTATAACGTCGGAAGTTATGCAGACCACTTCATTTGCTGACTGCTGTAATGGTCCAACTAATCGTCGGTCAAAGTGTTTGAATCTATGCCTAGAAAAAGCTGCTTTGACCTACACGAAAAGTGTAAAACCATCTTAACAACCATCGGTTTGCTTTTTACAAGTTGAACCGCAGAAACCAATTTTTCAGTTTTTAAAATTTAACACCAATTTGCTTTGGTTTGGTTTTAAAAAAACGAAATTTTCAATGGGTTCCGCACACCCCTATTGCTCGTATTTGGTACAATCATGTTGTTCACTGTAGGATCTTTCTACCTGGTGTTTGAGTACATGGATCATGATCTGATGGGTCTGCTGGAGTGTGGTCTGGTCACGCTGGGACCATCTCATATATGCTCTCTGATGCGCCAGCTGATGGAAGCGCTTAGCTTCTGTCATGAGAATAACTTTCTGCACCGCGACATCAAGTGCTCCAACATACTTGTCAACAACCGGTTCGTTTTCAGCTGCTGCCGATCTTGCATCATATTCCAGTTACTGATATGTAAATTGTTTTTCAAGCAGCTTCTGTGTAAAACAAACAGTGCGGTTTTTTGGTATGTCATCAACTTTTCTTACGGTTTGGGTTATTGTCTGTGATACTGGCATCTTTTTCTGTTTTTACGCGCAACAGCAGCTACTGCTGTAGCGCGTCTTAGCCATCGCAGTTCTGTCTTTCCGTCCGTCCATCACACGAGTGGATCAGTAAAAAACGGTGCAAGCTAGGATCACCAAATCTTCACCGTCGGCTGCCTGAAAAACTCTAGTTTCAGGATCCGTAAAGCTTTACCATTGATTCGAAAGGGATCACCCTGAGCGAGGGCGCTAAATGACAGAGGGGTGGGGAAAATTTGTGATTTCCAGTCGATACGGCTTTAGCAGAGGAAAACAGGTCTCGCCCTGTGGCGAGTACAAGTAAATCACTATAGATAATTAGCCGCCGGTCGTCTGGCGCCCTCTGGTGACTGTAAAAGAAACATCGTTGCTAGGATGGGTGAACTTAACATTTAGTTTTGCTGGGTTTTTAAACATGCACCGCTGTTGCACGTTCCCCTTTGCGTTAGCTGGGCTTTTCTTGTTAGTTAATATTTTTGATCATTTCTGATAAATAGAGCACCATCCTTAACACTTAGAACTTAACAACATAGAAACTCTCCTAAATAGCATAAGAAAAAAGCGAAAATGTGTCTTAAGATGTGTTTTGAAATACAGAAACCGGGTGCTGGAGTTGAACTATATTGCAGTCTGCTGTTCGTCTACATAAATGTGCTGCTGATGGGCATCAGTTCCAGTTGTTTAATGTCTGCTCAACGTGTTAAACAGAAACGTCTGATGATGTGACATGCATGTCAAGAACGTGGCTGTTTGTCAATTGCTGTGTGTAGCGGAGAACTGAAACTAGCTGATCTCGGTCTCGCACGGTTGTACCAGTCGGATGACAAGGAACGGCCATACACCAACAAGGTGATAACGTTGTGGTACCGACCACCAGAGCTGCTGCTGGGTGAAGAGAGATACGGACCAGCCATCGATGTCTGGAGTTGTGGGTATGTTTCGCTTATTGTTTCAAACAAATAAGACAAATTAATTCTGTTTTGTAGATTAGCGGTTGTTATACGTAGTGCTCATTTTTGAGATGTGTTGTTTTCATGTACATTAGTCAGTATTCTCTTCTCCTTTATGTCAAGAGTTTTCTGTATAACTAGTTTTTGTTTCTGTCGTCTTGAGCAGTTATAGTAGCTGGCGGTGAACCTTTGCATCTAGGTTTTATATAGTTTATACATTAGTTGTTGGCATGCTTTGCAACTGTTGCTTGTTTAAATTTGTCTTAATATTTCGTCAAGTTGCGTACCGTGTGGTGATCAGAAATGCTGAGTTTATAGTGCATGAGTTGTCCTATAATAAATTAAGGATTTTTTGCGAATGAATAAACAACTTTAGGTGAGACAGTCATTCTTTTTTCTGCTTCCAACCCCCTCCACCTAAAGTTGATTTTTCTTTATGTACCATTATATCACTATACGTACTTACTTCATGTTGGGTATAGTACGTAATGTATATTGTAAAATCTGTTGGAATTCTGCTGCTGTTGAAACACTAAAACTTACTTACCTAAGTTGTCTACAAGACCTGCAGAGACTGTTGTTTGTGGACTGCAGATGTATTCTGGCGGAGCTCTTTGTACGTCGGCCGATCTTCCAAGCTCCCAATGAAGCTGCTCTGCTCGACGCCATCAGTCGTATCTGTGGCACGCCGAGTCCATCGGTGTGGCCGGATGTGATCAATCTGCCGCTTTGGTCAGCCTACAAGCCTCGCAAACAGTACACACGTCAGCTGCGAGAAGAGTTTGCAGTGTATGTGCTGCTTACTGTTCACTTCTGCCCAGTGCTTCTAGTACTTTTGTTGCATATAACTAGCCGTTTACTTGATTGTAGGACTTCTGCCTAAATGCTTACTACTACTTACAAAGTGTCTTATTTTGTTCATTACTGATATTTATAATCTTTCAGCAGGTTTGCAGTATGACAAATTTCAAAAAATGTATTTAACCTAACCCCCACAGTTTGTGTAACTGCACTACCTTGGGAAGTTTTGATCATTGCTTTTAGTTGTATGCAGTGCTATATTCATTTAAAAACGTTTTTAATATCTTTGTAAACTTTTTCACCTTTCACAAGTTTTAAAAATTTTTAATATGATAGCAGATGATAGATCAATGTAAGTATTTCACTGTAGCCGAGGCAGTAGCAGTGTTGGCTTGAGAGGTTTCATTCATTTTCCTTGAACTAATGGTCACCCAATTGAATGCCACTTTTAACATTTGCTGTAACCGTGTTCTGTGTTATTTCACTTGTTTGCTTGTTGGGATCTACAGTTGTGATTTTCATACTTAATTTAGCACTGATCATGACTCGAGTTATAAACAAGTTTTTCTAACATACCACAGAAGTTATAATGAACATACACACACAAATAGTGTGAATAACACAGTACACTGCAGTGCTAATATAGTCACATAGAAAATGTTCATTATTATCTGATGCTCATGTCTTGTGTTAAATACAGACTGCCAGCTTTGGCATTGGACTTACTGGACAGGATGCTAGAACTTGATCCAGCAAAACGTATCAGTGCCAAAGCCGCTTTGGACTGTCCGTGGCTACGGAATGCAAGTCCCAGTTCCACTCTCTTCTCACAGGAGTGAGTCTTGCAGCTTTCTCCATCATTGTTAGATTTACTGCTGTTTCTCATCGCGGATGGTGGAGATGGGATTGTGTGTTGTACGTATTGTACTGCATCTAATAGTGGCCAACTGTCTGGTATAATATGCCAATACAGTAAAGGTTAAAGGTGTCTGGCTGTTTATGGGAATCCATTTCAGTGCTGTGCCATACTGGAGTCGGGATCAGACTGTGTTACTTGCCACCCAGCACACTTGAACCTTACTGATACAGGTGAATGAGTTCCACCTTAATCTCGGCCCAGCAGGCTGGTACTTAAGTTATAGATACCTAGGAGGGTGGAAGGCTTAGTTGACCTGATTGTTGGTTATATACTGAGATGGTTTACGTATTCATAGATAGTAGTAGTGACGACTTGATAGTGATTCGACTAGGAGTCAATTTTATATCCGCGGCCTTTTGATCATAAACTTGATGCCAACAAAGCCATTTCACCTAACAATGTGTGTGTGTGGCTTGTTCTGACTGAAAACAGTCCATTTTCTGTGCAGTTAAAAGGTAAAAAGGTAAAGATCGTCAATTTATATAGCGCATTGTTGTGAACACGCCTCTAATGCGCTTTCGTCACTGACTAGAGCCGCCGCCCGCCTGCTGCCCAGCCACTGTGCAGACACAGGCCAGCGCAGCTGCCAGGCCAGGCAGTCCCAGTCAGTTGTATTAAAGTCCCCACCTTCCGTAAGCCATATAAATGGGTTACTACTCATTTAACCGACCCGGTGGGATGGCAGACTGACTTGGCCTTGTTGGTTGACTGATAGCGGACGCTTTACCCACAAAGTGGTCAAACAGCCATCCACCAGTCTAGCGCAGGATAGGGAAAGTTTGCCAGCCAGGACCGACGTTCTAACCACCATGCTATGCCACCAGTTGTATGTAATGTGTATGTGTAGGTTACCGAAGGACCAGGACTGTCACGAGCTGTGGAGTCGAATGATGAAGAAAGCTTTGCGAGAGCGAGTGACCCGTCCATTGGACGACCACAACTCAACCATCGCCACCACAGACACACAGACACGCAACTCTTCCTCTGCACTCTATGCTATGACTACATCAGCTGAGACTGCCTCGGCCGCTAGTCATAACAGTTCATCGGTTTACTCCAAGAACTCACTACCACCAGGCATAGCTGCAGCTTTGTCGGACTTAAATCTGCCGTTGCCTGGGGGTTTAGTTGGCCAGCGCCGGCCTGCTTGGACTAGCTCACAGCATGTTCATCTTGCTGCCGGTGGCTATGATAAGTCATCGGTGCATGGGTCATTGTCGTCATCGTCGTCGTTACACGTCGCTGACAGTAGCTATTTGACACGTCGTCTGCAGCCAACTGCTGGGTCGAGACAGTTTGACTTGAGGCACCACCACCAGGTTCCCACCACCAGTGCATCACACGTTCATGCACCCAATCACTGATATCAGCTGCCGTTTTGTTAATGTAATGTCGAATTGTGATAACTAATGATGCCAGCTTGGATTTGATTGAATGTGAGTTCTGACCACAGCGTATTTGGGCAGTAGCAAATACTGCTGTTTTGTTTTCAGCAGTAGATTTTTCATTGCTGTTTGTGTTACTGTTTTGACCTGTACTGTGTTGGGCGGGATATTAAACCCTTTTCACTCACTCATTTTTTACATGCCATTTTTCTGCATTGCATGGGTTAGGCTAGGTTTGAAATAGATCTGTGTAGATTGTTGGTTGGACTAGATTTTGCCAGATTTGTTGCACATGCTTGCTACTAAGCCGGCAGCATTGTGTAGTAAATATGTAGGACTGCATGTCCGCAAGGAGCCTCTTGTCTTATGGGCTGCGGTGTGGTGTAACTGTTCTCCTTCTGTATCTATAGACTTACGTGTTGCACATAAGTCTATAATCATTTCAGTTACTTTGTACGTTATATTAATTTTTTACCTGATAATTTATTGCTACACAGTGGTATCATCTACACTGTGAGGCATAAAAAACACACCAAAGTTTTTTTTACCATAGCTTGAATAAGGGTTATCCACATTTTAACAATTTTTGGTACACATATTTATGAGACAGTTTCCCACCTCACCCAACATCTGCTTCTGCACTACCTGGTAAAAACAAAACATAACAAAATATGCATTAAAATCAACAAAAAACTATAAAATTTCATCTTTCCGGATAGGTGGCTACCAACAGCCAGTTAATTACAAGGTTTGACTGTTGTGCAGCAGCACGTCTATTAAATACATCCAACATTCAGGTATGTTGATGAATTCAAAAAGCGACCGGTGAAGTCTGGATTGGTCTGGAGCAGTATGTTTTCAACGCTGCTATCAATGAATGGAGAAAGTCTACAGAATCCACAATGAATCTCGATCACCACGGATCTTAGCGCTTTTTTCTTGGGCCATTTATCAGAATTCGTTCTTAACATCTGAACTTATCTTTGTGAAACTGGCAGACCCAAAGACGCACGTTTTTTATATCGGATAGTGGTGATGGATAGGGCCCAGTTTTCCATGGGCCGCGGAATTTTGAGCCGAGCCACGGAATTTGCCCTTTTTTGCGGAATTTTCATAGAATTTCGCAAAATTTGAGAAATGAACAGCGTTTGGTACAATCATTGGCTTGATGACATAAATATTACTAATTATGAACTAATTATATGACAGAAAAAAAATCAAACTGAATTGCGTGAAATGGTGTGTCCTAGTAATTGCTATTGCAATATATCGCAATACAGCACAATTAACACAGTGCTAATTGACAGATTGCATTTTTAAAAGAAAAAAACAATTGGTATTTTTCCTGCATGTTGTTAGCATAATTCAGCATAACGCCAGCCTTCCGATAACTGAAGTTTCTGAACAGGATAGAGCTGTGTTTACTCACAAACAGAAGCCGTGGTATGCCGCGGAATTTGGACGATTTTGCTGCGGTGAGCCGTAGAATTTTGCAAACTGGCCCGCGGAATTTGGCGAAATTTTCCGCGGAAAACTGGGCCCTGGTGATGGATGACTTAGTGGGTGGCTGTAAGTTGCCAAATTTTTGTGCATTGGTGTGTTTGAGATATGACACATTTCGGACACAAAGTTGCTGTTGCCAGTCACTGTTGTGAGTTGCAGTGACTCGCCGTCAGCACTTGTTGACTGTCATTTTTATTGTATGCACAGCTTGTACTTAGATGCTTCGCATACTTCACTGCTGCTGAATACGACAAACGTTTTTGTTTTTGTCTCGTATGATGTGATATTGGGTGCTACTGGAGTAACATGCACTGTTAAACCCGGGGAGTTTCTGCTGACGATGTTTGACAGCAGTGAAATTACCGTTAATTGACTGCATAGCTACATGTACATTGAAGACGTTCAAATTTGTGTGAAAGCTTCATTCGTTCAGTTAGTAGTAAATGCCTGCTATATACGGATGTTTTCGGCAGCTAATTGCGTTAGTCTGGCCAACATTTCCATGATGTGCAAATAAGTACAGTTTTGCATTTAAGATCAAATCACAAAAAATGTCAATTTCATACTGAAACTGAATAGTGTAGTGCATATTGTTGAGATGGACACTCGTGTCTGTGTGTTCGTACTTTGTAGTGTTTCTTTTTGTTATGAAGTTAAACGATTGATTCAGTGCACTGCAGTGTAATGTCTGTCGTGTAATATATTGCATGTGCAATATGTCTTTTCTTTGCGTGCATTTTCTTCTTAGCACAACTGCAGCAGATATTCTTATAATTAGCTAAGTAAGTTGAATAAGCTGTAATTAAGTTAATAATTAATCCACTATTCATTTAGTCAATTTTCTTAAAAAGCTATTTTCCACCTGTGCCATGTATAGTGAAATGTACCGGTAATGCAACTTGATAGTTCTTCATGACCGTAACTGACAACAGCTGATGAACTCGTGAAGACTGCAGCAGAATAAAGTAGATTAAAAAACGATATAGGCCTAGGTGTGTAATATATATCACTGTCACTTCTGAAAAAAGTCGGCTAAAGTGGTTGTACGCGAAATAACAAGATACAGCAGATTTTGATTGACATGGAAGATAGATTGTGGTTGTCGAACTTGTCATACAAAATTGAACATGCAGCATTTTAAGTTTATATATAACCAAGGCCTTAGACAGTATGCTGATACCAGAAAAAAACTGTCTAAGGCTAAAAATTACAGGTCTTGTACTGGTTCAAAGTCCTTGGATCATGCAAGATCACTTGCTTTTATGTTGCTTGCTTTTCAAGTTTCAGCGTCGCGCACTACTCAAAACTTAACTGGCTGAATCGTGAGGCGATCGATGGTTTCAATAACTGAATTTGCTGGACAAGATAGTAGAGCTCAGTTTGCTCGCAAACGGAAGGCCGCGGTGAGCTGCGAAATTTTTCAGAATTTTACACAGAAAACCGTAATTATTATTTCGTCAAGTACAGTATCTGTAGAGTAGTACAGATTGACAGTGGAAGCCTGTTAATTCGCCTTTAGTACAACCAGGTATGGCTGGTGTTAATAAACGATGCAAGCTAGTGACTGAAGCTGACGCTACGGTGTCGTTGCAGCGTATCCGTTGCGTGCTAATCCAGTTGCCGTAATTCATTTATTGCGTGCTTCTCACTGTCGCATCCGCCGGATGAAATTTAAACTTAGCTCAGTAATGCAGTTGTAATAGACGCTCGGGTAACACACATGTTATTAACGTCAGCCAAGACTGCTGTGCAGACCGCTTCGTATTGGTACTAGATATAATTACATTTTCTCAGTTTTTTCCTTACGGTTGCTTGTCTTGTCTTTTGTTAAGATGCATGCGTGCTGACAACTGCGCGACGTATAATTATTGTGATCTGTCGCCGACTATCCATGTAGGCCTACAGTGTATAGACCTGCAAGTCAAATTTAAGCCGAAGCAAGTGAATGAAACACAACAAGGACTCTGAATAAACACAAACTGTGTGGTTTGTGTGATTCCTCAGATCCGTACAAGTGCAACGCAGTTACAAACTGTGCCTACGTTATAACCTTTAACCAGTGATGGTCTCCACGCAGTTGAGTCACATAGGCTAATGTTCTGGCTTTGAAGCACCGGCGACCGACATAGAGTACGGCTCGGTTTAGAATTGACTGCAGACGGCTGGAACATCTACAAACACAACGTTGCAGTAGTGCAGTCAGCTATGTATCAGACTTGTGACGACGAGAGTGTTCGAGGATGTGCACTGGCAGAGATTGTTTAATTGTTATGCTGCCGTCCTAATTGGCCACATTACGTGTCTTGCCCGTCCGGTCGTCCGTCCGTCTGTCAGTTTGTCCAGTATGGGCAACTATCTGAAACGAGAAGCCCAGTTGTCGCTAAGGAGGGCCGACCGTTTCGGAGATACGGCGACTAATAGGTAAAATCTTGCATTGAAAATTGCTGCCAAACCGCTGCGCATGGAAACATGGTTACTATTGGCAGCCTATAGGAACTAGTCATTGCTTTGTCCAACGGCACCATCGCCGACCCCCTACGACTTACCGTTCAGCCACAATACCGCAAGACTGGTATAGCAAAAAGCGTAATATGAGCCTTCAAGGTCATCCAAGGTCAATGATTTTCAGTTCATCTGAAAGGGCTTATGTAACTCAATGACAACTTTGGCCCTATCGTGAGATAAGGCCGTATCGCCGTATCGTGAGATACGACGTACCGTTTAGCCACAATAGCCACAATACTGATCTTTAAAGTTATCCAAGATCGATGATTTTTATTTCATCTGAAAGGGCGTATGCGACTTACGATTACTAGCAATCTTGGCCGTATCTTTCACCATTTATGAGATATAGCCAGTTTTCCCTTGAAAAACTCACATTATTACCCCTTTTTATTCAACCCCAAATTTGATAATGTCCTCCTTGCATTGCATTTCCCAAATTTTGCACGCAAAGAGCATCGACGCAGGGCTAATTAGTCCGCCCGAAAACGATAGTTTTCGGAAGGACTTCTGTTTTGCTGTGGTTTTTTCTTTTTTTCTCTCGCCGCGTAATCTCCGAGCTCCGTCGGCCGATCGGCGCGAAAAGTAGGCCTATGCCTACAAACAACAAGCATATTTCATGGAAGATGCGCTCGCGTCGTCTTCGTGGATAGTGTTAACGGGCCCTAAGTTGGCAGCAACGAACATTAAGTTGAGTTTCATCCAGAGACTGCAGTCAGTGACGATCAGCGACAGAAGGTCCGGCCAACTTTTGTGACTATGCAATTCGTTCTAGAGCTGTGCACAACTGCAAGCCACAAAAGCTGATGGATCTTTGCCTTAGCAGTCAACAAGATGGCGCCAATCTACGCGCTCCATTTACGATACATGACAGCAGATTTTTTTCGTACTCTCGTATTCTTTCTAAATGTAAAACAATATTGTCTCGTAAATCACAGATAATTATTAAAAATAGTTTCCCCTCCGCCAGCGCATTAAAATTCAAGTTCACAACACTAACTCACAGCATTCTCAACTTTTCTCAGTTTGTGTACCTCCGCCGTCTTCTTCGTGGTCGCCACATTTCTGGACGTTTTTCTACGCTCTTCCAACACCAATCTGCTGTCAGTTCCTCGCGGGTGCGTTCAGTCTTTGCCTCCCGTAATTTCAGCGTTGCTGCCAGTCATTTTGAAACTTATACCCCGTTTAAACGATTCATGAAGCACACATAAAGCTCTCATTAAACAGGCCTAGCCGAACCAAACATGAAACAAACTTAGAGCACACGTCGTGCACGTCTATTTTGCTTCATGTATGCTTTCTCGTGTAAACGGGGTAATACTGTTTTCTAGCATTCACGCGTGTTTATCACACATTTTTCGTGATGCCATGGTCTTCTCAAAACCTACTGTATTGTCGAGCAGAGTCAGCAGATCTTTAGCTGCAGGGTCCAGTGGCCTGTCACACAAGTGCCTTACATAATCTGGCCACTGGCCGACACTGCACAGTGCACTGCATACCTTAATGAATTTTATTTATTTACTCACTTACTTCCTTATTTAATTACTTACTAATGAGTCTGTTTTTTTCGATGATGTAGCTCATGACATTGTAGGCTATGCAGTGCAGTCACAGTAGGCGTCCTTGGCGGTCGTGTTAAAAACCAATATTTGCTGCTGCAGTAATCACTATGCCTATAGATCAACCGCCGTAGATGTACTCCTACGCGTGAGTCGAGTTTCTAATAAATAGACACACAGACAAACAGGAGGAGATGGTTCAGTCGTGAGTTTTTTTTGTCATTTGTCATCGAATATTATTGACATTCTTAAACTCTTTACACACAATCAGCTTCGTTTGGAAAAGAGCTAATTACGGAAACGCCGCCTATTTCTAAAATTAAATAATGAGTTTAAAATTTCAATGACGTTCGATACCAATTTTTTAAAATGTGGAATGTAGAAGGCCATTGTATATGTGCAGGCCTAAAAATGAAAGACAGAGCAGTTTCAGTATGCGTTATTTGCAACTCAGTACTATGTAGCTCCACACTAACTTTTTGATCCGCTGGACGACACAAATCAAAAACAACCTACAGCAGAAAAACAACATGCAGCTTTTCTTTCATGAACGATTGGCCAGGTAATCAATTCTATCACGAACTGTGTGTAATTACGTTCCTAACAAACGCAAATCCTTCCTGTCGCTGACCCGAAACGAAATCAAAATTTATCGCTTGACGGCTAGACGTATTTAGCGTTCTCCATTAGCGAGCGCAGAGTCAGTCAGTCAGCCTGCACGTTGTACGATTGAAGTAACTCGGCGTTGCAGTTTATTGGAATCGAGTCGAAACATCAATCTTGCCGTTTCAAAGAGTTCTTGTCTACTACTTGAGAAGTCTGACGCTGGCTGGTGCTGGTTTGTACACTGAATCTCACCTGCTCCATCAATGAGCAAGGTGTTAGTAGCGGCAGCTATAGTAGACAAGTTGCTGATGCTGCTTGCCTGCCTACCTGCCTTCAGCATCTGATGTCACACGATAGCTACAAACAGTTTCTCTTTGTCTTCTGTGGATTGATAACCGCATTTAGACTTGTTAGATGAGATCAAAGGTCTGTCTATTCTGCTGCTGATTTCGCTCCAAGGGATCTCGTGATCTTATTCAACGAACTGGTGAACTGATGACTTTACATCGTCACCATTTCGGCGAATACAAGAAAGTACATTGTAGAATTACGTGTTTAAGCAACGTAGGTCTAAACATTAAAGCCGCTTGACAGAACGTCAGTACTCAGTGGTCGCGGTCTGTCTAAGAAGCGATATATACGGCAAAAAAGCAAAATCTACAGTAGTAAATAACGAAAATCATGCCGCGTTAAAGACGATCGTTTTAGACACCAACTTAGCTCCGCTGTTGTGTTAGCGCTTCACATCAAATCTGCATTGAACCATAGAGTTTGCTCTCCATCATTAAATTACCAAAAACCTGTTTACTGCATTATCATTAATTAAATAAAAAACAAGCAGATTACTCAACTGATGTTGCCGGCTGCAGGGTCGCAATATCAACATGACGACCATCATTCTCTCGCTTCACACCGCGTCGTCTGGTGAAAGCAAGCTGCAGAGTGCAGACCATATCCTCGCAGTGTTCATTCCTGTAACGCTGTGAACGAAAATTACAGCCAGTGCGATGATGCCACAAATTCAAAAGCAAACAGTCAGAAAAGTTTGCTAAAAGAAATCGAAGGGCAGAAAATCACTTCGGCCTATTCTCACTCAGAATATAAAAGTTCAGCATATTTCTAGTAGCAAGTAGCAATAATTTTGGCGAAAGTGGTCTAGTATCGCGTTTAACAAGAGTATCCTGGTTGATTTGCTTTAAATGCAGAATAACCGTTAAACCACATTCAGCTAGCAGTACGAGTAGCACTGGTACTATTTCACTACTTTTGGCTGCTGTCGTGCATCCTAAAGCAAACGACGGTGTAGTCTGTGGCATCTGAGCGCGGTTTAAGTACGATACCGCACTGTCTGGAGTGGTATAAGTTCGTACTGCGTATTCGCTTATCCACTCCAGCAGTGCGGTACCTAGTACTGAAAATCCAGCTGCAACGCTGTGTGTCTTCGAGTACGCAAAACGGTTCGTCTCAGTTCTTCGACACACCCAATCCGCGACCTGCACAGCAATAACGCGTAGTCCTGGCAGACAGATCGAGCAGAATCACACACACGCTCACACACACACGCAGCTTTCTCCGAATATCTGCTGCTGTTGATCATTTTCTCGACGACGACGACAACTGGAGCGATTGGTCTCAGCGACAAATCGTACAGTCACGTCGTCGCGACGACGTCGTCACTGTAGCAGTCACCCGACCAGCCATGCAGCCAGCAAGCATTCTGTGCTGCTTTTCTTCCACGCTACCGCACTTGCGGCGCCGATATGACAACTGACTGCGGTCGTCGCTAATGACGTCCCTGTTGCTTGCAAGCCCGCTTCTGTCTCGCGATCAATGTAATAAAATTATAATTATACACAAAGTTTAATTAGAATTTTCATTCTGCCCTCGAAATTTGTCATGAATGGCATTAGTGTTAGGCCACTGTTGTTTCTAATCACAGCAATTTGCTAGTTAACAATGTGCATTGTATGTTTTTTTTCTATTTTTGTGCTACTGGTTTTGCCACTATTTTTGTGGCGAATAATAAGTTTTATAACATGTCTTTTGTTACAGTTTATATATTTTTCAGCTGATGATATACTTTTTGCATTTGACGAACAAAATAAGTACCATGGCGTTTGACTTTCGTGCACAACGTACAAGGTAGGCTAATGTTTTTCTTCCATAATCTTTCCTACACTTTCCTACGTTTTCCGGCGATAAAATGCAACTGACTAACAGTGATGATAGACCCCACACTTACGAAAGTTTGAACTGTTTTATTTTGGCTTTATGCTTATCAATGTTTTTCAAGTTTTTCTTTCGTTAGTCTTGTGTCAGAGTAAACTACTAAAAGTCTAAAACAAGTCTTTTACGTTAAGCAACATACACAGCATAACGCACAAAAATAGCGATAAAGCCAAAATATCATCGATATCTCATGACTACCTTGTCATCGGTGACGTTGTCTCGGTGCATTCGTTGATGATGACGTCGAAAATGCTACTGCTGCTGCTGCTGCTGATGATGATGATGATAATGATGCTGGCGATCATGTTGTCGCTAATGCATGGCGTCATCGAGCAGCTGCAGCAGATGACCGGATACCGTGTATCATTAGTGCGCCAGCAGCAGCAGCAGTCAGACTGGGCGAGCCAACGAGTGAGCGACGTTAGACGTTCTGTCCGCCTGCCTGCTTGCATCACGTACTAGTTTGCTAGCGAGCCACTGTCGTCGCCGCTACCGCCGCATTTCTTGCGCGATTTCAATTTTCTCGCCGGTCGCCATGGCAACAACAGGTGCGCCCGGGCGCGCGGCTGAGTGCGACCTGCGGCGAGCAGAGCGCAGCACAGCAGAGCGACGGCTAGCCGCTCGCAGCCTGCGGCATCTCGTATAGACTCGCAGCCGTTGTTGTCATCATCGCCTCTGTTACCTTCTTCACACGCACACGTGAAAATCAATGCTCTCACTTTGACTCAGCCACTTGCCATGCTGACCAGTTGGATTCGCTTCCGCATTTTTTTATTCGATTAAATATTATAACCTTCGGGTGTAGGCCTTTATTTTGATTCAGTTTAATTGCTGATGTTTGGTAATCACTGCAATTAACTTATTTTTATGATATTAATGTTTTACGTGCAACTTGATTTTAATCTAACAGGTATTTTAATTAATTAATCAATCAATCAACGCAGCTGATGACGCGCTGTGTCAGCCTGTATGTCAATTAAGAATCGGAAGCGTTCAAAATCAGATACATGATTAGTGTCTTTAGGTTCGTTTCATAAGTTGCTAAAAACGCTCAAGCTTAAACTTACAATAAAGTTTTAAAATTTTCACTTATAACTTAATATTAAAATTGAGTTAAAATTAATTGTGATTGTAAAATAACGATGACAAAATGACAAAATAAAAACGTAATGTGCATGTTTCGACATAGTCTTCGTGCATGCCAAGACGAACCATGTCATACGTATTGAAATGAATAATAAATTATAGTATTACCGTGTGACTATACTTGACTTACCTAAACAGTAGGCCTAGTTAACTCACGTCCCCTAGAACATAAGTCACAGATTATATCTTTCTATCCAGCTCTGTCTTGTCCTCCATTTTCCTCTAGCTGTAGTTGACAAAATGTGCTCAGATATCAATTTTTTAAATCTCTATTTTCAGAAATTGTTTGGTTTTTCGGTTTCTCTGTGGGTTTATATCGACGTTGTGTTTATTTGATTTTCGGCAATAGATGTCTTTTAAATTTTTCCCGCACAGCACCGCGAGTATACGCACTGTGCGATTGTCGACGGCACAAGGTGCGATGTACTAGCCTAATGTCGTCGTCGTTGTCGAGATCGTGTGCTTGGCAAAATGTCACTGCGCTCAGATAAGTAGCCGCAAGCAGCGGCTTATTGCGGCGGTAATAGCGCTAAGTCAGTTAGGGCGCTCGCACATAAACCAACTAAAACATATTTACTGTCAAACAGCTTGTTTGTTGTCGCAGTACATGCAAACCACGGCTATAAAATGCCACTTTGTGCAAGTTCGTAGCGCTGCGTTTTGTTCCGTTATAAATTAGGAGTCAACGGCGACTGCATCCGGTTGTTTTAGTTCGTTGTATTATATCTTACTCTTCATGTGTGTGCGCCCTTAGCGACGTGCGGCATTTTGACGTCTCCTCTATACTTTGGTGTGATGTGGCTACAAGACCAGCTAAGAATATCACCGTCAACAGATGCGCTACAAGTTCGTTGATGATGCTAGCAATCAGCTTCATAGCACAGAGAAACTGGGATCGGAAATATTTAGCTGATCCAAACTGCGTCAAAGCAGAAATGCGTTGATGCGTCAATGTTTCTTGTTTTCTGCAGTAAACTCATTTAACCCCACCAAAAATGGGCAGGAGGAAGGCCCAAGCAATCAAACGCCGCGGTCGGGGTCTGCGACCGTGCAACACAGAAGGCACCAAAAAGGTAGGCCTATGACAGACAGACAGACAAACAAACAAACAAACTTTCGCGCATTATAAAAAAGATATTGCATATTAACAAGAAGCCCAGCTGTCGCTAAAATAACATACCGTACTCGTTGCCAGTGATCTTAAAAGTCATCCAAGGTCGATGATTTCCATTTAATCAGAAAAAAACGTATACCACTTTCTATTAGTTATTAGTAGTAACCTTGGCCTATTTCTTACCGTTTCCGAGATATGGCGACTTATAGCTTGAAACTTTCCATTGAAAATTGCTGCCAAACCGCTGCAGATAAAGACATTTACTATTGACAGGCTATAGATGTCGCCAGCGCCCTATCCGATGCTACCATCGCCGAGCCCCTACGACTTACCGTTTAGCCACAATACATCTGTTATAGACAAACAGACAGACGGACGGACGACGATAACAATGCCAATAGCTCGACCGTTACTTAAGTACGGTCGGCTAAAAATTGGTACTAGTACAGTACTAAAGTTCGTTGTTGATGCAAGCAAGCAGCTCCAGTACACGGAAGAAAGGTCGGTGTCCCAGCGACGTTGTCGTGTAAAAATACTTCACTGTAAGCTGGCACATTTCGCCTTCGAATCTCGCCGCTCGCTTACACGTCCGTTAGCCACTCAGCAGTAACTAACACAGCTGCACACAACATGTCAAACACACTATTTTTATAAAGTCAAAATTACGTTAAAATGACTTGAAAATAGGTATGGATGACGGTAAACGTCAACGTCGCACGATTAACACTCTGTACTGCCCGCCGCATGTGACGAGATCCCTTTCTGTCATCGCTCCCAGCTGAGATTCAACAGATCGCTATATTTGCGGCTTTCAACAGCATTTTAAAAGACTTTATTCAATGTAATGTATGTACATTAAAATTTGTATTTTAGACTGTATTTTAAAATGTATGTTAAATTTTTGTATAATACTTAGGCATAGTTTTTAGTGATAAGAGCTCTGTAAAAAGCTTTATGCAAAACTTTATTGTGACTGACTATAATTTTAAGCACGAACGTTCACAGTTTGTTAAAAACGCGAACAATTGCAGCCTTGTTCCGCCAGCTATCAGCGTTGCACTATTATTCGTTTTGTTCTGGCAGCATAAAAATGAAACTTTAATTTTTTAGTTACAAACGTCTTTTGGTCACCGACGTGACTGTTTTGTACAGTAGCTGTCAAACACGATTTATTCCCGGTTCCAACTTCCAAATATACCGAACTCTACGCAACACACGTTTTCTTGCCAATATAGCCATTGAGACAGCAGATTCTTGAAAGTGCCTTAAAATTGGCTTATGATGTTATTATAGACACTGGCAGACACCTCTCCGCTATTGCAGAGACAACAACCTCCATCTTCCGGCGCATTTCCGTCGCAATAATTATAGTCTGGTAATGCCGTCCCCTTGCGGCCAAAGTAACGTAAAATTGTACAATTAATAACCCTTGATATTTAGTGAGACTTAATCAGGAACTGCAGTACCTAAAATAAGTTATTTGGCGCGCGAATCTAATCAGCAATAATTCTACATTCGTAAGAAAATGATTGAAGACGATTTAATGAGCGTCGGCCTCGTTAATATTTAAAGCGACGACTCGGCGAGTCAAATAGGTCAACTATACATGGCTGTATGATAATATACCAAGTCAATCCGTTGCAGTTTATACTGTGTCCAGGAAATAACACCCCCTAAAGTTTTAAACATGTCACGATTACTTCGAATAGGACTAGGCCTACTTTGTTACTGCCAGTAGAGACCGATGCGCATTGTTTTTTAGCCGATCGTACTTAAGTGACGGTCGAGCTTATGGCATGGTTGTCGTCTGTCTGTGCGCGGTCCGTCCGTGTTTTGTAACAGATGTATTGTGGCTAAACATTAGGTCGTACGGAAAAAAATTACACGAATAATTAGCCACGTGTTTTAAACTTAGTCGTGCAAAATTTCAACCATTTAGTGCTAAGGAAACATTTTCAAGTCCGGAGTTAAAAAGAAGGGTGTATGTCTAACGACAGCTGGGCTTTTTGTTAATTATCGTATGCGTCTTTAACAGCAATTTGCAGTGTCCAATGTTTGTATACAATTTTATGACAATTGACTTATTTTTTTACTAAAATTACAAATTTGAAAGAAATCGTCGAAAACTGCCATTTCCAACATTGCAAACGCAGGCTTATTTGGACTTCGAGTGTTGGAAAATAAATTATCATTCAACGAAAAATTGTCACTGTTGCCAATCTACAGTTTTCATAAAAATTTAACGTGCACTACTGAAAATCGTCGACAAGCTTTGAAAAGTACTATGACCATACATGGGAAAAGCGAAGTCTCGAAGTCGGAGCTCCCCACTGATATCCATGACGAAGAATAACGTCTGTTAGTCTAAGTACTTAAAAAGCTAAGCATTTACTGCATTTTGCCATTAAACGGTTTTCTGGACGAATTATTTAAAATTCCAGCGTAAATAGTAATTACTGACTGACAAGTGCTATTGTCAAATCGATCACTGGCCAAAGCACAACCAATGGTAGGCCTATTATAGTGGTCATAATAATATACTCGTGGTTCTGCCTCTGCTGAAAATAGCTTCGTTTTGATTTATTTGCCATGCCGACATGCATCAAGTCACGTGTACGATGCAGTCGACGTCATCAACCTGCAATGTTGACGTCATCGTTTGCGTCATGATACGGCGTCGGCGTCATGCACTAGATGCTGGTGGCTAGTTACTATCTCGTTAGTTGTATTGTTTATTTTCGGCACAAGAAAGTCACCGTGGGGCGGCGTAGGCTACAGTCAGCTCTACGTAGCTTACGTGCATGGCACTTCTAATTACAACAATAATTATTTTAGGCCTAATACACGTCTATACAAAAACAGCATCCAAGGGTGAATGTCGTTCTTGTCCAGCTCGTAGTTTACAGACGTAAGCAAATAAAATGTTTTTTAGAAACGCAAAAAGCCGTCAAAAATTTGGAAAAGACAACTTCTTCAGAATTAATAAATCATCCGACATAGGAAGATCTTTGGAAAATTTTATTAAACAGTTTCGAAAATGTGGCCAGTAAATTAAAATAACTTCATTCTTGTTCGTATCATTGTTGTTCATAAGGTTTAATTATATTTAACATCAGTAATTTTTAGCATCAGTAATTTTGATCAATATGACAGCAATGTCAGTGATCAGAAATTTCAGAGCCCAAACTCCATTGTTTTGATTTGTGGTGCACTTGATGCCAACAATTCGCATACAACAACAGTACGACATCGTGACATGTCGTTGGCCTCTGATTTTCAATGCTGACTTGTTGAACAATTTGTTGTGGAATTGCAGCGGAGTTTCCATTCGCTGCAAATATGTTCTGCAGTTTGTGGTACAGCATGCTGTGCGACAAATTGAAGCAAGTGGAGTTGGAACCTTAGCGTAACCTGTCACGAAGCAAGCAAAAATCAACCGCTGTCATTCGTGTGCCAGTGAAACAAAAAAAAATATGACCACTTAGTACGGTGCACTTGGGTGCAGGCTGTCAGTAATACGTACAACGTTCACCCGATGGAAGTGTGCACGGATATTTAAAGTGACTGACTAACTGTCAGATCGCCTGCACGAGCAATCGAAGCGTCACTGTGAGGTGCGGACGGACGGTAGACCACCGAACGTTGCTTTGCTCCAAGGTAACAATGATCAACAAGCAGTGCCGACTTGGCAGCTTGCCTCGCCAGCAATCATGCATCGATCTCTAACGTAGCCGCCGCCGAGGCGCAGCGCTCTTAATGATCAATATATTCACTGACATGTTCAGCCAACTGTGGCCTCCTATCATTGTGCTGGTTTACCTTTACAGTTTTGTTGCGAGTCGAGTTTACGTCTTTAAGCTAAATATTTGTCATTTGCGTCGAGTGGTGTCGAAGCCGATATGAAACATTGGCAGACTGTGGACTGACTGCAGGAAAAAGACTTTTCGCGTCTTGAGACTGCAGCAGCATCAGCAGCTGCAGTCGACTGAGTCATGACAAAACTGTACGCAAACCTACAGCATCATCAACATCATCATCAAGTGACGTTCAAGTCAGTCGATCAACGACGAGCGTTGAAGGCTGAGTCGATGTCGTCACTGAGTGATGTCAGCGACGACCTTCCGCCGCCCAACGATAACGTCATCAGTGACGTCATACCGCGCCCAACGATGACGTCGACACTCGACTCATCTCTCGCGTTTACGGCGTCGGTCGCAAACCGACGACGATCGCGCTTTCATTCCGACCTCCGCGCAAACAGCGACCAGCTCACAAACTGCCGAAACTCGTCGCCAAGACAACGACGAAGACGCCAAACGGCGCCGCGCGTCGCCCTGGTAACGTGACGTCACCGGACACGGCGTCGTACGACTGCCATAGTGACGACAGCCATGCGGCTTCTGGTCACGTGCCATCCGGTCGACAGACCAGCGGGCTGGTGGCGTCCAAGAGCATGCATTCGCTGTCTAGAACGAGTCAGCAGCATCAGCCGGAAGTGAGTGGACGTGCGCTGCTACGGGCTGCAGCGTCTGACGGAACTGGTGTCAATACGATAACGACGTTGTCCGAATGTCAGCGGACGTCATCAGCCAAAACCAAAGAACGGCGAACTTCTGCTACAAAAGAACTTTTGTCCGCTAACTGGAAACCACCAAACCGCTGCAACGACGGCGTCGACGGCACTCGAGCCGACTCAGTAATAAACTAAATATGTCGGCTCAGAGCCGACATATTTTGCGGCCGTCCGATTAGAGTTTACTGTAGCCTTATTTTCTTTGATCTTTTCAGATGAAAATTGGCACACCGGTTACTTCTGCCATAGGAAACTTTCGCCCCAATTTTGATTTTTCTACACTTTTAGTTTTTGATTGAAAAGCCCGCTACGACACGGACGAACGGACCGACAGGCAGACGGACGGACGCGCATAAGCCGTAACGATTTTAGGACGGCCGCATAATAAACATGGCTACTATTCTTTTACCTCGAAATAAGATGCCAACATTAGAGACTTTTGTGGATGCGCTCTTATTTTATTTGATGCTATGTAACAGGCCTGTCTGTACTGTTCGTGTCCAAAATAACTCGAAAACTGTGAATGGATTTATATGACAATTTTGGGATGGCAGTTGAAAAATCACTCTAAATATGTTTTCGTACAGTATAAAATAACATTACTGCAAAATCGTTTGCGCAATTACTTTTTTTACTCGAAATTCACTTATTACAAAGCCAGCAGTCATCTTTAGTGGACAAATAGGCCTATAACGTCACGTTCGTCTGCGCTAGCTGCTAACGTAGATTGTTGTCTGACGAAAATTGTAGCAGCTAGCAGTGTTTCGCAAATAAAATCTCGTAGCCGCTACGTTGCCGGACGCGCCTCTGATCGCTTGGGGCGACTGAAAACGCGAGACCTGACATCGCGAGACTGGACAACGTGGCTTCAGATAGCAAGGGTGGACACCCCTGTTTAACCTGGTACCGCGAATTAAGCAGAGAATGCCGCATATTGTAGATAGCTATCAGGCGATTTTTAGAACAATTTCAAAGACAAATCCGACACAGTTTTATTCGTCCGAGATGTGAACAGATCGAAAGCGAAGAACGGAGTGCGTCAATCACAGTTGTCAGAAAACGCTGTAGCTTAACAGTGACGTCAAAAGGCGTGGACTTGTTGGAGCCTACTTTGCCCAGTTCCTGGCAAGTTCCTGGCTACGGGCCGTAGCCCCCAAAAATGTAAACACATTCTTAGGCTCCCCCTCCAGGCCAATACGAGACTAAGAGGAATCCTTTCAAGGAACGGCGACGATACCGATCGCGACTCGAGCCTACTATTACTTAATATTCAACTTCTTCCCCAGGCTAACACCCAGGAACTAAGTTTAGCTGTGATCTTCACCTTAGCAAAGCTCAGACAGCTAGGGAAAGTCCAATGTTGATATTTTTTTATAAGTAGCTGACGTCCCAACAGCCAGGACGCCTCGCTGTACCAAACATTCAGCACCAAACGATCTTTGAGAATACTCTTCCTACAATACCAACAACCGATTAGCTATTCAAATAGCTATTAGCTATTCGTTAAATTAACTTCCCTTCACATATCAATAATTGGTGGCTGATACTCACCTCAATCATTTTCGTGTATTCAAAATTTCAGCCAAAGGATCTGCAAAGCGTTGTAAGTCTGGCCGGCAATCTAAACTTGGTGCATTATGAACCTACATGTATCTGAGTATTTATTGGAGGTTGTAGGTTGTAGTGCGTTAATTAATATTATAGTTTTGTATCGTTGTCTTTCATGACCTGTTACATGGCGTACAGCGTTTTCGTTTTACAATACGATACGCTAAATGTCTTGACTGCATTTCCATGACGAGTGTGTGTATATGTCTAGTATTCAATATTATGTTTGCTGCGTGCAGTGTCCGGTGCCTCAGTTGACGGTGACCGCAGCCCCTACTGCTGCTCCTGCCGATGCTGATAGTAATGACGTGAACAGGTATCTCGTCGTCCACGCATCTCGACAACACGAAGCATCAACTCATTCTGACCTATCATCACGCCGCTTGTCGACCCCCGCTGTGTCACCTCTAGCATCAGGTGCTCGTCTGTCACCCAGCGTCCGGCGGGAGTCACTAGGCGCCGACCTGCCGTCCAAACCACGACTTGACTCTCTGTTCAACACGCACGGTAACCAGATAAGTCAACCATCTCGCTATATGACTATCCACTCAAGTAAACTTAGCCTTCTACCTCCGCGGGGTAGGAGGTAGGCGAGTCGCTGTTTAACACGCACGGCGACCTGGCCAAGTTCAGACAACTTCTGCGCGAATCGACCGACGAGACTGCGACGGAACAACGAGTTAACTACTGCTGCGAGGTGACGACGGCGCGCATTGAAGCGTGGCTGAGGGCAGTGTGCTCCGCAAGGCTCGTCGTGGGTGGTCTGAGCTGCTGTTGCTGACGATGATGATGATGACGACGATGTGACGTCACAACGCATTGAAGCGTGGCTGAAGGCAGTTCGCTCCGCAAGACTCAGTGGCGGTGGTCTGTGTCGACAAACGGCTGATAAATCTCTCGAATCTGAACAGGCGATAACGAAGTTAAAACACGACGACGCCACACCATCTGAATCTGATGACGTCAAACACTGATAGATAAAAGAATTCGTTTGCGTATGTCAGAGTTGTAATAAACGTCTAATGAATAATAAATATAAATAAATATAAATAAATAAATAATAAATGTTTAGAAAAAGTAAAGTGTAATTACTAATAATACCGTAACAGATTTTGTATTCACATTTACTTACTTGTGTGTGAGGACAAAATTTGTTCAATAGCTGAAAAATGTTACAGATATAGCCAGTCACGTTCTATTCAATGTTTAAAAATACCTTGCAAACGTTTTCTCTTAAATAATTGTTTTTTTGACCGAGCTTTTCTTAAATTTTTACCCATAACGTTTGTTACATCATTCTGTATGACGTATACTGTCAGTTAATAGGACAGGACGGTTATACAATAATTGGACACAAAAAATTTGCTAGCTTCGTATTTCAAGCTGCATTATTACTTTTAACTCTGATGGTTTCGAACTTCAGATGTTATGTTTCCGACAAAATTCAGAACGTGATATTTTATGTCACGGGTTTTATGCTTTATCATAAAATCTAATAACTATTATTGATACATTTTTGGGACTGCTAAACGAAATCGATTTAGCTTTTCGGAATTTGTTCGTTGCTGTTTTTTTGTTTCAAAAAGTTAAATTACTAAGAACACACAGTTGAATAAAAAAATAATTTACATGTAAAATTTTAAATTTTCGTTATTTACTTCACCAAATAAAAACGCGACGAGAATATTTTTTTTTAATTTTTGTCAGATTAATCGCCACGTTTTGTGTGAAATGCTGACATGTAGAAATTGTAGCTTATACTAAGAGATCACCAAAACAGTTATTAGATGATTTTGCTGGTAAAACTAAAATGAAACCAAAAATGCTGAATTACTGCAGCTCGTTTTATTTTTACGCGAAACAGCAGCTACTGCTGTAGCGCGTCTTAGCCATCGCAATTCTGTCTGTTTCTCCGTCACACAGGTGGATCAGTCAAAAACGATGCAAGCTAGGATCAAATCTTTACCTTTGGCTGCCTGGAAGATCTAGTTTCAGGATCTGTAAAGCTTTTTCATATATTCGAAAAAGGTCACCCCGAGCGAGGGCGTTAAATGAGAGGGGGTGAAAAAAAATTTGCTATTTTAAGCCAATACGGCTGAGTGAGACCGGTCGTGCCGTCTGGCGTTCTGTGGCGAGTGTAAAAGAAACATCTTTGCTAGGATGGGTGAGCTTAGATTTTGTTCGCACCCGGCTTTCAAACATGCACCGTTGTTGCGCGTTCCCCTTTGCGTTAGCTGGGCTTTTTTTGTTTTAACTATTTACTAAGTGACGCCAACCATAACAAACCGACAACTTTTGATATTATTCAGCAGCAATATTAATTACTAATAATTATTTAAGTAAACACCGGTTATTGCTGACAACAGCTTTTTTCATGCTCCTATTTACAACATTAATAACAATAAAAGTAGCCTAGTACTGGCCAAAAAGACTACGAAACGTTTTATAATAAATTATAATACTTTTAGCAGAAACACGTATAAGCCAAAGAAGCATACACATTACACATTATGTTTAGAAAAAAAACCTTTCTTTTTCCTTGTGTATCAAAAATCGACTAATTTAGCAATAATAACATAAAGCAGTTTAGAGAATACTGCAAATTACTCGGATTTATTTTGTCTATTGATTTCTGCGGTGAAATATATTAAACAAACATTTGCTTTATACTATCAAGTTCTCTCTCAAAACACACGCTTTTCAGTTGTAAATCATACTGACTCGACAACCCTTTTAAAGATATCCTCACTACACGCTGTATGTTGTTGCACGACAACTAGAAACATGCTTTGTCTAAACTCCAATAAACAAAGCATTTTACATCGATAAGATCAGTATTCCGTCTGCTCAGACCGTGGCATAAATTTGTGATTTACACTAGTTTATTTTCTTCGAAGCTGTGCATGGAAACAGAATAAAACCTATAGGTTCTTTTTGGACACTACTTATCAAACGTTAGCTGACAAAAATGTAGCCTATGAGCCTACGTTTTAAAGTAACCTAACTTACCTAAGGACGTTGCATAAATACAAAACGTCGAAAAAGAAATGCAACGTATCGCATGCATGGAAGAACGCAAGAGTCAAGTGACCGTTACAACGTATACAGAGTGGCTTAATAAAAAGTAAGCTTCCACGTTTATGTCAAAACTGCATCAGATATGTCCTGTTTTCAAAATTCTTTTACATACGTACTTCGCGGTAAATTTTCAATTAAAGATCTCTTCACATCCCTAAGGCGAGCGCCCTAGTTACACCATGATAAAAAATAGTCAGCATTGCATTAAAATGAGCGAGTTACAAGGTAATTTTCTTTATTTTATACATTTTTCACGCTGCGTTTGTTTTACACGTTTATTGCCGATCTGAGCACTGGGCAGCGAAAAACGTTGATAGAAATCGGTTAATATTTGACAAAGTTACGAGTGTACGAAAGTCAGAAGCTTACTTTTTACGAACCACTCAAGTAGCCTATACATCTAACAAAACGGCAGCAGCTGACACAGCGCCGGGCCGGACGCCGCCGTCTAACAGCGTCTGATGTCAAGGTCAAACGAGGTGCTCGGGAAGACTTGAAGGTCAAGGAACGCACAGCGCGGCCGCGCGTCAATCGTCAGTAGGTCGAAGCCGACACAGGACGTCATCAGTTCGCAGGCTGCCATGCAGTACAACGGGTGAACCGCGCTGTTGCCGAGGTACTGCGTCGGGATGACGACACTCTTCGTGAAACCAGCGGACACACCAGACAGCGGCACGAAACACGGTGGACCTGCGCAACAACCACAGTCAGCAGCATCTTTACAACTAGCGGTTATATAACAAATTAAATACGGCATTATATATAAACGCTGTCTGTCTGCGCTCTCGCCGCAAAAAAACAACATTGCTAAAGGTGTAAAATTCGTAATTGCATAAATTTTTCATAGCAGAAACAATTATTTCCAGCAGAAACACAAACTGCATTCACTTTTTTCAGACGCTTTTGTCTCATTATTGTTTTATGAATCATAGACGCGTATCCGAGTGCAATTCATTTCTCCGATCCACGGCAGTTACTATTCGCAGCCTGTAGGAACTTACCAACGCCCTATCCAGCGTATGTACAGTTTAGTTAGGCTCCGAGTTAGTTAGTTGGTTCGCAAATTTGAAGGCGTCTATTGAAAATTACAAACATTGCAGCTATTGCCCAAACAGAGTCTGCTAGTGACACGGACTATTGGATAATAGCTAAAAGTGTGCTAGAATAAGGGTCTCCTTGGTTAGTAAAGGCCGCGAGTGACAGTGATGGGTCACGAATGGACGCCGGTAGACAGTTCCAGTTTAGCCAAAGTAGGCTACGTACGTTACTGACCACAGACAGACAAGCGGAGACACAAGCGCGACCGTTAGTGCCGTACGGTGGACTACAAACCACTGCATGCACTGACCGTGTTGACAGACTCTGGTGTAGTGTACGCTGATATAGTCGTTACGTAGTCTGAAGCCGGTGATGAAGCATGTCGCTGGTAGTTGCATCTGAGCGGCGACGCAGACGAAGTCCGACGAGTCGAGACAGGCTTGACGACACTCGTCGGCGTGGTAGCCATCACCTACCTTGCGCAGTGTCTCTGCACTCAGCGACACCGTGTGTGACAGGTGCACGAACGACCGGCACATCTCGCCACCACCGATACTCCGTCGCATATCTGCGCATAGGTAACTATGTAAGCAAGTGTAGCGATAAGCGTCGCGATCAAAGGAAACAGTCACATTACTGCGCCTCAGTCTCAATCGAATACGTCTTTAGTAGCATTAAGTTCCGCTGCGGAATGCATCTTCATTTGACAGGAAATGGATTTTCTCTCGAACACCATTTTCTTCTTTCTTCTTTTCTTTTTCTTCCAATTCGTTCATTCTTGAGTGCGTACAAATTCCTCGCACTGCTTTACAAAATAGCGTGCGTTTGTGAGAACAAAATGCGTTTAATCTATTTTTGGCAATACGAGTTTTTGAAACGACTTAACCTCAATTAACAGCGACGTTTGAGTCTAACGTCAGCAGCATCGCAAATGTGTTATCTTTTCTACAATTTGTCTGTCTTCCAAGATCAGTTTGTTACGTTCCATCTGTCTCTGTTCGGGCTTCTGCCTGAAGTAAACAACTAGTAAGCTGATTATTTGATTAATCGACTGATAAACTAATTACCGTACTATTGTACTAGTATAGACCATATTGCAATGGGTCATAGTCCAATATTCGAACGTCGCTGCTTCACAGTCCTTCTCCGCAGCTTTCTGCAAAACCAAAAACCGAATTTAGCCAACAATATATTAGATTATTGTCAGACTGACCACTGACTGTAGCCTGGTCGGCATCAGGTAGCATGTAGTCGTTGCTGTGGGTGGTCATCTTGTTGTGAGGTTTGCGATGACCACCCGCACTGAGCTGGACTGGCAGCGGCAGTCGAGTGTTGAGCGCAGGCGTCAGCAGCGTTGACAGACAGTAGCAGACGATCAGGAGCACGCAATGTATCACTGACAACGCCATCGTCGACAGTCACTAGCATACGCACACGCATACTCGACATCAGCCAATAGCCCACAGTAAACACAATAGAAATAAGTCGATCAATGGCTAACAAAGAGAAAAAAGACAAGCACACGTATAGGCAGGGTAGGGTTGGATGTAAAATAGGTACTCTGCCTACCAACATTTTTGTATATGCTGACGATATCGTGTTACTGTGCCCGTCTTGGTATGCTATGAAAGTACTTTTATCTGTGTTAGAGAAGC
>Ga0056128_1000930_pt1 | contig 30225 bp, 20 predicted proteins | sample WorMetLIZISLAND2_FD_71113 | JGI IMG/M metagenome (GOLD analysis project Ga0056128, IMG submission 71113) | Marine gutless worms symbiont microbial communities from Max Planck institute for Marine Microbiology, Germany - Olavius geniculatus... ... | reverse complement strand
TGCAGGAGTTAAGCCACGCTGCCCTAGATAGGCAGCGGTGGGCAGCGATAGTAAGAATGGCGTCAGACACCAACGGGCATTGAGCCCACGGTTGTCGATGATGATGATGATGATGAACACCTGTGGCCGGGCGGGGCGAGGCGAGTTGGAGCGTGTTCAAGGCAAAGTCAAAACACCAGAGCGGTTAACCGGACCAGCAGTTTCGAGTTCGGTTATGCCTTCAAGACTGGTTAACCGGTCAACTGGTTAACCGCTAACAACCCTAACATGTACCCTTGTTCAGTGCTGTGTGATATAGAATCAAAGGCTGGATTGTGTAGTGCACAGTGAGGGGCTAATGGATTGCTTTATTGATAGAATATGTGATGTAAATTGATGTGGATTGATTAATTGATTGACTGCATCGTTGAGCGACTGATTGATTGGCTGTATGTGATGTAGAATCAAAGGCTGGTGGATTCTGCACCATTTTATATCAACGCTTGGTGCTGGAATTTTGCTGATCTGGTGAGTGAGCAGTGCTCTGTTATGTGTCTATTTAGCAGTCATTTAGAGCCAATTTTTTTTAAATTGCAAAATCAGTGGTAGAGATCTGGTCTGATTGGTCAAATCAGTCAGAGACCTAGACTCATGTCCAGAAGTGCTTTGCAAAGTCGGAAGTGGCAGTTTATCAGCATGAGCTGAAGTACCTGAGCATATTATGTGTTATGCGATCACAGTGTCCAACATGACTACCATTCAGTGCAATGATCATGGCTGATCATTTTCAAACCTGCCAGATTGCTTGATCCGTATAATATGTGAATGAATGTCCTACTTTTTCATTCACAACCCTCCCATGTGTCTTGATCTGTGTTTGTTTGTCTATTTACTCCTTTCATCTGTCTGTCTGTATGTTTCTATATCTGTGTGTATGTGTTTCTCTGTGTTTGTGTCTGTGTCTGTAGGCCTGATGGTTACACATATCATGAATTTCGCGCTCAGTTTGTCGTGTTCTCAATTTACATCAGTAAGTATTTGTCAGTAGCTGCATATCTCACTAAGTCTTTTTCCTTATACTGTTCTCAGTTTATATCTCTGTCTGTCTAGATAATTAAGTTCTAAGCTTTACTGCATTTCGACCACTGCTGTAGCAAATTTGGTCATTTCTGACAAATCTTGTCAAATCCAGCTCAGTCCGAATTTCTAGGTCGTCAGCGTTTCAACTGAGTCGACCTCATAAAGCCTGTGTGTGCACAACAACTTATGTGGTTTGTTGTCCAATTTGAACCAGATTTGGTGTGTAGAGGTCGATGAGTGCAACACGACAGTATGACATGTGACCCAATCCACGGTCAAAGTTACAGTGGGAGCTGGCAAATGACTTGACTAATGATTCTTAAACTAGGGGACAATACCTAACATTGATTTTTGGTTTTGGCCCAGTTTTTGTGTCGTGTTGCTTTTGGCTTCACTGATACATAGCATTTTGAAACTAGTATGAGGGAGTCAACCATAGCACCATCAAGCAAATGCATTTGTAGTTTTTGGCAGACATAAAGGGCAGCTTAGCTTGTTATGTGGCTCCTCATTGCCTGGTGCATTATCCAGGCACAAAAAACCTACGTGACCTTGACCTATGACCTTGATATTCAGTAAGCATATTACCGTTATTACTGGGTGCTGCTAGGTTTACTACAACTGATGCAGTACTACTATCAGTGTGGTTCATTGTATCGGCTGCGTGCTCTCGGAGAACGAAGGCACATGGATATTACTGTTGGTATGTAAATAACTGTAGATAATTTTTTCTATTAACATTTCTGTGGTTATTATAACAATGGATATTACTGTCTGTACAATACATAGTGTGGCTCGGTAGTCTAACGGTAATGTGTCGGATTTGTAATCCTCAGGTAACTCAGGGGCACAGGTTCGACTCCGCACCGGGACACTGCCAGAGTGCCAGGTAACGACCTTAGGCAAGTTGTTCACACACATGTGCCTCTGTCACCAAGCAGTGTAATTTGGTACCGGCTTCACCGCTGGGACGTAAACAGGCACACCGCATGATACACTGGCCCCACATCCGTGGTTTTGCAATGTAAAAACTGGTGTCTGGCCGAGGGCCTTCGGAAATGGATATCAGCACTGCCGTATTGGCCGTAAGGCTTGGGAAGGACTTTACGTTTTTTTACAATACATCAGCAACCATAGATAATGTTCTAATATTCATTACCAGTATTAGAATTACGAAGGATATCACAGTTTGTACGACATATTTCAACACTCAACAGCCATACACTGTAGAAATGTCACATTGCTACGGGAGTCAATATGCATCAATTGGTTATGCTTACTGTGAACACAGTCACTGGCTGAGGGGAGGGCAATTTTAGCCCGTCGGAAAATGTTTTTGCGTGAAGCTTTTCTTCCTAAAGTACAGTATTGCAGTTGGAAGTCCTCATTTTTGGAGGATTTGGAAGCCAGATTGAACTTTTGAGCACTCACAAACTCTCCTGTCAGAAATTTACTGGCATAGATCAGCTGTGTAGACCATAGATACAGATTGTGCTCACCACAGATACACATGGTGCTCTTGCGTGTTTGTAGAAGGGTTTCAGTCGTGGATGTGGAAAGGTCTCACTTTCCTGCTGCCGTTCCTCGTCATTGGCTATGTAAGAATTTTGCTTCATTCCTTCCTTGACTGTGTCGTGTCTCCGAAACAAACATTACTTTTCTGTAATTCCCAAGGGTATTTTTCGGCCAGAAATTGGCAAAATTGGATGGTGTCTGTGACAAAAAAGATGTCACAAAAATAAAAGGGTGACATTTCTTCTGAGATAAAACATAGGTTGTACTTTGCTGTTATTCAACTTGAGATGACAATCCTTCTTTCACCATAAGTGTGGCAGTCTGTTTTGTAAAAATGATAGTGCTAGTGTATGTCTGAGAGGGTTTTAAAAGACCACCTTATAAGTCACATATTAGTCCTGCCCATTGGTCCGTCAGCCCATCCTGTAATGAATTGAATGTGTACACTAAATCATGTAGAAAAACCAAAAATTGCGGTGGATATTCACCAGGCACGGTACTCAATTTCCAGCTCATAAGATCCCAGGCTCTAAACGGATGGCATTGTGCACGGTGTTCAGAAAAAAACACCCACTCACATTTTGTTTTTTATCTCCATGGAAAATGTTCAGATTTTCACAAAAATTTCGGGAAATGTATAAGAGGAAACAAGTATTCCGCCGGTATAAAAGCTAGGTATTCTTTGCTACCAGTGACGTCATGCTGTCGTCAGTTTTCCGTTTTGCAAACTATGGGTTTCACCGTTGAAGACATATCTTTGATAAAATGTTTGCGAGTCAGCAAAGGTTATGGAGCAGCAAGTTTGTGCAAGATGTTTTCAGACAATTGAATATTGATGGAATAAAATGTTTAAATAAAAAAAATTGATATGATTGGCAGTATCAAGCCGTTTGACTGATAGCGGGCAACTGGTCATTCATACAGGTACGCAGTGCACGTATGCTTGCCAGCATCAGCAAAGTTGAGGATCTCGCACTCGGCCAAAAAGATAAATCACGAAAACAGTTCCCACAAAAACAGTTCAAAATGGAAAACTGTATAAGGAATTGGCATATTTTTGGGTTCAGTCAGCACAATGACCAGTTGGTCTGTTTTAACATTTCACCAATGTCTGTCGTCAATGGTGAAACCCATAATATACAAACGCGGAAATATGACATCAGCATGACGTCAACTGTAGCAAAAAATATCTAATTTGTTTACAGGTAGAATGCTTGTTTCCTCTTAAACATTCACTGAAATAGATAAAAAAGAAAACATGAGTGGGTGGGCCAACGTATTATATTTGTCTGGTTTTGATCTTCCCTTTGTCTGATGTTGGCTGATTTTCACGATGTTTTTGTGAAACACTCTCCTGTATAGTTCCAGTAAAGTGATGCCACTGCACCTGCTGTGTGTTGCCACACTACCGTGCGAGTCATGTCAGCTGGCGTGTTAGGGATTGCGGTCACGGGATACTGTCCGCTTTTGCCAATCCCGAATCCCGGGATTGGCAGGGCAGCACCGGGATCTCTGGATTGCAGAAATTTGTTAAAATTGTACTTTTTCAAGTGCTAAATGATAGAAATAACAATTCTAGTTACTTAATGAATAAAAAGTAATTCATGTGCACTATAGTCCTACTGCTGCTGTGCACTGCGACTTGTATTTTGACAGTCACAATTAATAGTTTGGATATAAATTCTGTAGGGGCTACTACATCCTATCCATGAAATAATTTTATTGGGATACCAAAATAGTGACCAATCTGTAAGGGCAGTCCCGAAAATGGGATCTTGGGATTACAAATTTCCGAGAATTCAGTCGCGGGATTGTGATCACTACTGTGTGTGTGTGTGTGTATGTAGTTGTTTCAGCTGTACAATGCATATGTTCTGTACAAACTCTCTCAGGACCCTCACTGTACAGAGTGGCAGGTATCTGTCATATTGTTTGTGCTCCAAAATTTAATTGCAGCTGAGTTTGTACAGTTACTCATTCGTATGTCCAGAATGTGAAACATTCATGCTTTCCTACTTTCTTGTTACTTTGGTTGGCAGCTTGATTTAGCGATAACGTTATTGGTCGCATCAAGGAAGTTACTCTGTGCTGAGTTAAGTTAGTACTGAGATATTTGACTTTTCCTGGGTATAACGTCTTCATATTCGTTCAAGCCGCTCAGGGCAACTCAGCCTGGCCATCCATGCATGATGTAGGTAGGCAAAGTGAGTGATGGCAATGGTTACTGCCACTGCCAGGTACAAAATGGTAAGTTCTACATCACAGGCTGAATGGTAGTTCAAGCCCTGTGTTAACGGCAACTTCTCTTTCCTGTGGGGAAGCCGAAAATTCAACCCCACAGAATCAAAACCTCTGAACCGATTGAGATAAAATTTGGCACGGTTGATTACGTTGGCAAGGGGACCCGTCATGCAAAATTTTATGCAAATATTCCCCAGGGGGGCTTCTCGGCAAATGGGTGAAATATACCCGAAAAAATTTTATTTATATATGCGTTTTTTTCTTCCGCTCACCCACAGGTCAGACCTCTTAAGGGATTTTTACGCTTAATATGTCAGACAATGCGGTTCTGCATAAGGAAGTGCCTTTTTGGCGTTAGAAAATTTAAATTTAATATTTAACATATTTATTTGCAAAAATCAAAAAATTACAATGGCGCCTATGGGGAAAATTAAGCAATTATTTAAACGGTCATAACTCCGGCTATGTATAAGAAAAGTCCTAATTTTTGGTTCTAGGGTATGGTTTTCGGGGATGGCCAATCTAACGGTGTCGTTCAATTTTATTGCGGACCCTCCCTGGTTGCCATGGCAACGAAATTTGGGACAAAATGGGCTACAACTTGGCTTGTGTAAGAGATATCTGCAAGATTTTTGTGGATATAGGGGTTTTTGTGGATGGGCCATTGAATGCTGCCAGTCGAATTTTGCCCCGACTGACTCTCATTGCAATGGGAACAAAATTTGAGGCAAAATGGGCTATAACTCGACATATGTACAAGATATCTCCATGATTCTTGCATCTAACAAAGGGTTTTGAGGGTGGAGCAAATAAATAATTTTAGTAAGTCTACCATGGTTGACTCTCGTTGCCATGGCAAAGAAATTTGTAGAATTTTTGCCAAAAATTGGCTAAAACTCGGTAGGGCCTGTACAAGATGGGCTCAGCTTTAGTTTGACTTGACTTTATGGACGTTTGTGGTCGGCCATTTTACGCAACGGTCCAATAACTACAATAATACAGTTAGTTAAATTAGTATTATTGACGTGTTTTCCGGGCGTATATTAAGCTGGTGATGCGTGCAATATTAGTTTATTTATTTATATGGCCATTTTGTGCATATAAAAGGAATTTTGTTCAATATTGTCAGCAATGCAGGCCAGCGATGACGTCATGCCTGAAGCGTGTTGTCTGCTTTGTTCAGTCACACCATTAGGTAGTAAGTAACAGTTATAAGCAGCTTGGCTACTGTAATAAATATCTGAGGCGCAATATCTTTGTAACTGATCACCAGTAGGAAAACAATATTTTAGTAATAAAACCGCAAATATAAATGTTCAAGACATCAGTTTATACACTTGTTAACGGCAACATTAAAGAACTTGCACATCGAAAACAGCAAAAATCACAAAAGGTGATATTATTCAGCAGCACATTGACACACAGTTAGTGTGATGCGGGCAATATCACCTTTTGTGATTTTTGCTGTTTTCGATGTGCAAGTTCTTTAATGTTGCCATTAACAAGTGTACAAACTGATGTTTTGTACATTCATAACAGTAAACAGGCCGTTACCAGGAATGCTGGTGGCATACCAATTCAGTTGGTTAAAGGCACTAGTTGTTAACAGAGCTGTCCACCGGACTGACTTGGGATGTATGCATTCTGCCCGTACCATCATGGTAGGGAGCAGGGGGATATTGCCCTTCCCTCTATATTTCATATCTATATATTCTAGTCAGCTGGAAATTTTCTGCCAAAAATACAATCTCTTGCGCGGATATCCTCCACTTTGCAGGAAATTGCAGGTGAAATTGAAATTATGTGTACCCATAATCTTTGTCGGAAATTTGCAGTTCTCTGTCGGAATATTGCAGCTCCGGCCGCTTACTTTTTCTTGACCAACGACACTGCTGGTTTTGCGATGACCTGTATGCATCTTTTGCTAACTTTCAGAGGTCCCTGTGTGAGTGAGGACACTGTGTGTGTTCTGCAGGTGCCGTTGCTGAGTGGTATATTTCTGGTGCTGGGTCTCGGCAACACGTCAACGATGGCATTTGTACTGAGGCAGAAGATTCGTGAGAAACTACAGCAGAGTACTAGTACCAGCTTCTCTTACAAGTACAAGTACCGCTTCACGACCAACGGAGACTTAGCCAACAGCCGCACTCCTTCACATGATAAACTGACACATGATAACTGACAGTATTAGATAGTGGTGACCCCTATCCCAAATTTTAGCCTTTTGGAAAAATTTTTGTCCCAAAATTTTCTTCATAAATTACAGAATTTGGGGCTCAAATTACCATCTTTTCGGGGGCGGGAATTTAGGAGCAAGATTGAAATGTTCAGCACTCATAATCTCCTATTTTGAAAATTTGTAACTTCCTGTCCCATAACGTTTTAACACATGATGCTGGTGGGCGTACATAACTGTAACATTGGTGGTGGGTTTATGTGGGTATTTTGTTGCTGTTAATGTAATATTGATTGTTAATTGTTACACTATATGTGTGATTGCTATGTTCTGTGCACAGTTTGATATCAGAGTATTTCTGACACTACCGCGTTAAACTGAATCTGACATATACGCTAGTTGCCTATCATGTGTCGTAGGTTATTACGTATTGCGTTGCGTGTTTTTCTGTTGTATTTTGCCCTATAGGTGGGTTTTCGTTTTCATTTACTCATTTTTCCTGCTCCTGTGCCAGTTCCTTAAGTTGTGAATAATCCATGTCTTCGTCATTTGTCTCCAATAGCCAGCTCAGTAGCATTTATTTTGGTCTCTTTCCCTTATTCCCTGGCAGTCGTCCTTCTAATACTGTTCTCTCTCGGGAATCACGATGCAACATGTGCCCCAACCAGCTCTTTTGTCTGTTTCGCTGCATGTTAATGGCAGTATATTTATAACTTGTTTCTGGCCATCAGTATAATACCACGTTTGTACGATGAAGCTGGCTTGACGAGCTCATCAAGCCAGCTTGGCGAACCATCTGCGAGTGGCTTATCAAGCTGATATTGCAAGCATATAAACAGGTTTGAAAACTCAAGCACTGATAAAGCTTGTCGAGCACTAGCGAGCTCGTTAAGCATTGACGAGCTGGCTTTAAATGGCAGTGTTTGCTGTAGCTTCATGCCATAAACACTTCGTGCATCTTGCTTTTGATTTGGCAATGGCATGACCTTCCTGCGACCTTGAACCCTGAAGCTTCATCAGCTCATCTGATCTTGGTATGCTCTGTAGCACTCTATCGTGTTTGGAGGGAGGGGTTAGACGTTTGTGACGTCATATTTGAAGGGGATCCAGGGAAGTCGGAATATGGGCTCCCAAATGCGGAATTTCAGTTTGTATCGTTTAACCTAACAATTTGAAGATTGACACCAAGGTCATGGTTTGAATAAAGAAGTAAATAAACAAAGTTCAAATTACAAAAACTTTGTAGCTTGGTTGATTTTTCTGTAACCATGGCCAAGGTCACTGTTGAAAGTCATGCCAATAATGCAAAATTTATAAGTCAACATAGGGGTCATCCGTTAATGACGTCACGCTCCGAGGGGGAAGGGGGTTTACATTATTGTGACGACGTGTGACGTAGGGGAGGGGGGTTGAAGGAAGTGTGACGTCACACACGTCCCATCTGTGGAAAGGCACAATAGACAGCCAAATTCATGTTGCCAACTCGCTGTATGTTTCAGGACGAGGAACATTTAGGAACACTGTGCTTGATTTCACACAATTTTATGCTAGTTAAACTGACAGTAGACAATTTTGATAATGGATATAATTTTATATATTAGAATTAGGATATGCTGAAACTCATCTCTGTACTCAAATTAGTCCTCACTTACAGGATGACTCCATGCTAACAACTTGATCATCTGCTTGTTTTGTTGTTGTAATTTATTCTTTGATGCATGATGTTGACTTCACGTATATATAGCGTAACAATATTGAATAATTTGATATTTAATATGCATTATGCTAATATACTGTTTTTGCTGTATTAATTCGTCAGATATTTGTTATGATACGGTTTTGTTTTGGGCTGCATTTGTTGAGTGAAAGTGAAAACGTTTGTGATGCAGGTATAAGCACATACATTTATTGTTTTTGTGAGCGAGTGAGACGCTGTTATTGCAACACTTTGTTAAGTCCATTTGTTAAGTCCAATTTCCACTTCTGATGATTTGTTGCGGACTTGTTTACAACTTGCTTTTAAATGTCAGTCTTTGGATAGAGTTATAGGTTGAAACAGTATATAATTTCATTAAATTAAAATTTTTATTTTAATGTTTCTGTCGTTCTGAGGAATGCAGCAGCGGTGGCTGAAACGTAACAAAAAAAATCAAATAATGCTTGTAATTTGATAAATTTTGACGTATAATATATGTACTCAAGTCTAAAACATAACCACAACATTTCTGCAACGAGTCAACAACATTGCAGTAGTGGAGTCTGGCCTTTATGCTGTGCTATGGTAGTATCATAATTTTATGTTTGCTTAACTGCTAGACTGCCTTTTTGCATATATTCTTGCTTAGCTTCAAGTAATTTAGTCTTATATTGTCACTGCATCTCTACACTGTGTCTCAATAAAAAACGTGCCATGAATAACTCTGTGAAACATTGGCCGATTTGGATAATTTTTGGCCTACAACATCACAAAGAAACTTGACTAAAATGGTTATAGTTTAACCTACCTCACCTTAATACTGTTGCTAGACTACCTTGTGAAATTCAGAAGTCGTAGCTGGCCATTTACAACAACAAATTCATACTGGGTAGTGCAGCGTCGGCTCAGAAATGATTAATTGAATAGCGACAAACACGAGTAACAGCTGTTATCTCTCAGAAAGTATTACGTGTTACATCACATTATGTTTATTACTGGATGTGTTTAAAATGTCCTCTAGCACAAACGTAAGCAGTGGATGTTGACGTGACTCGCCAACTGCATGTTCAATAATGCGTGACCCAAAGCGGCTCACTCGCTGTTGATGTGCCATTTCAGTTCGTTGGCGTACGATTTTAAAATAAATACGATTACCGTTAAATAACAAATTTTCAATGATTATGTGGTCTCAGTGTTTTTCTGAGCCAACACATGCGCTCCCCAGTATGAACGTACTGTTGTAAATGGCCAAACTACGACTTCTGCATTTCACAAGGTATTGTGGAGACAGTTATAAGGTAAGGTGGGCTAAACTATAGTCATTTACGTCAAGTTTCTTCCTGATGTTGCCTGCTTAAAATTATGAAAATCGACCAGTGTTTTACGGAGTTATTCAAAAAGTAAAAGTGACACATTTTTTGAGACACAGTGTATATTCAGTCTCCTGGGTGGCATAGCTAGATGTGTGGTGTATTTTTGTTCATGTTTATGCTTCACAATATTCAAATTATGCATTTATGACTAAGGTTAGTTGTCACTATGTTGATTTGTTGAAACTGAAATAAAGAAGTAACTTTTGATTCATCCCACATGGTTCAGTACTGTTGCTTCCGTGGCAATCCTCATTGTTATTCTCTCCTCAACATAATGTTTGCAGTGTTCAGCCACCTGAGAATCCAGTCCAAACTTTTAAAAATCTGGTTCATTAAATCTAAACCTAACAAAACCCACCAAATTAGTTTTTTTTCAAAACATCAGGTTTTTAAAGCCTGCTATATGTACAAATGCAGGAGGGGAAAGATGGTCCCAGCATAGATTTTAGTGCTCATGTACTGTTCACACATTATTTGCATAGACCATTTGATGCATAAGAAGAGCAGTTTTTCAGTATGTTTCACTGCAAAATTGTCCTAATGCTATATGTCAATAGGCAAAGCACTTGAATAATGCCAGTGATCAGAATTAAGCCAAGACAAGATTCATGTGCTTGCAGCGGCAATAAAGGATGGGAGTATTTTAAGATTTATATTTCACGACATTCCATGTAATAATGCACACTGAATAGTACAAATTTTGCTTCAGTATGAGGGGTCCAAAAGTTCGGGGATGGACGGCAGCTGGAAGTACAGGAGATTTTTGAACCTAATGGTCAGCTTGCACTGTCACTAGATCTTGAACGGACAAATCAGTATGTAAAGTTGTCGGCCGCATCATCATATCGTTAGCTTCAATCGAGTTGGCTTCGGCAGCGAAGCCAACCGCAACAGTGTTTAGTTCAGAAGATGTTAGAGAAGGGGTGGGACACAGGGACCCAGTTCTGTTCGTGCAACTCTGTGACTGGCTGAGGGTTAATGACGACGGCCTCTTAGCGACCAATCGGATAACTTTCTTCACGACCGGAGCTGAGTTAACATTAGTGACAGCTGAACACAAAACAGGATTCTGTGCTTGCGAGTTCAACACGGTGGGTTGGGTACCAGCCTGCAATAACAGCGACGTCCAATCAGCTGCCGGCAGATCATTAATTAATGTCACCTGACTGGCTGGCGCTAATGACATCACAAACTGTGATTCCTCTGCAGTGAACTGTTTCGCTTCTGACGGCAGGCTAGCATTCACCAGTGACGAGCCTTTCTGCAGAACTTCTTGTGAATTATTAGGTTCATTTTCACAGGCTGATGGACGTGATGGTTTATCAAGTCTATCTGCCAGCGAAGTCAGCCCAGCCAACAAGTCTTCATCAGTTGTCACCTGTAAACAGTAGGCTTGCAACGTTAGAAATACTGATCACATCAGCACCAAAATTTGGCACAAATCAAAGTTATTTCATACTTCACATTAATTTGTAACTGATCTGCAAAAAAGACTTTGAAAAATAAAATGGCAATATCTAGGGAGGCAGCCAATATTAAAAACTATGACAGCAAGCACAGAGAATCAGAAGGTAATTAGCAGTAAGTGGATATTCATCATAAACTGCTCACTATTCACAAAAGTTACCACAGTATGGGTGAGTACTGTAAAACGCTATACAAGCATTTCAGTCTCAAATGACTTCAGTAAATAGCAGCAGCAGTAGTGGCGATAATTTCACACTATTTGCACGACTTTGAACAATAATACTGGGCACAGTTACAGAAAAAGTAACCTAGCTACAAAGTATTCATGCCAGTACCTCTTGTGATATGGAAATAAGCCTTTCAACCACAGGTAAGAACGTGTCAGGCAAACGTCGTATTCTTGCGCACCAGTCGTCGACACGCTCGCGAACTGACTGCTCGGCTGAGGTTATACGCTGCTCTGAGTAAACACCGGGAGTGACCGAAGGCCTGTCAGTGTCTCGAGCATTTAATTGTTGCTCTGAGTAAACAGCAGGAATGACTGAAGGTTTGCCAGTAATTTCGTTAGTACGGCGGATCTTGTAGTAAAGTCGATAGCACCAGTGAATATCTGGGCAGATGGATCTGTCAACTACCACCTGCAATATATAGAACACTGGTCACTCAATGTTATACGCTAACAAAAGTGATGGTAAATAAAACTCACTATAACTCCGCAACAATACAGTGGAATGGCCTTCCACTTCATCCGAGACAAACAACTTCGAATAGTTTAAAGTTCAAACAGTGCGAGGTGCAGACTGCAAAAATTAATGTTTAATGGCGCGATTAATCATTAACAATTTTCAATAAAATGTTGATCCTTCGATTTTTGACTAGAGTCGATTTAATGTGATTGGACTAAACAAACACTTAGGCCCTGCCAATGATAATATGAACCTGTTGTTGTCTCAGCTGTTTGCTGAGTAAGTCAGACAGTTGATAAAAATAAGCATTTTCTTGGACAATAACCACTATTAGTTTTAATCAAAAATACGGAATAATTAGTAATCGTTAATTATTAACTGTTGAATTAACCAATGGCTATTAACATTACCTGCTGATAGAGTTTGCCATGTTCAGCACGTAATTTTGACTGATGCATCTCCAGTGCCTCACGTGGAGTCATACCCGATGCAAACATTTTGATGAACAGTTGCCGAGTACCGGCTGAGACCGGCCGATGACGCAGGGAATCCCCTGCCATCACTGCATGGTTATGTGCCTGCCGCAGTGCTATAACCATCGTGTGGTTAGTCCTTAAATGTGGGTCTAGACTACGCGTGCTAAACACAACCAACCCATCAATTAAGCAATCAGTTGAAAAACAAATCAATATAGTCAATAAATAAATTAATTAATTAAACAATCAATTAATCTGTAAATCAAAACAATCAGTAAATAAATTCATAATGATTCAATTCGGATTAATGAATAGGTAAAGTAGTAATTGCTAGTGGTCAGTTCTGTCAAGGAAGTAGTGACGATTTCCTAAGAGATTAGTTCTCTTCATGTCCTATTACTGACATCATTAATTTCCATTATCTGCTTGTGACAATGAGATATATGCATTCATGAAACACAGAAAAACGAAAACTGAAACTGCAATGTCGACACAAGCAACATTGTGAAATCTTAACAGAACACAAGCACAAGCATTGACCATGGAAAGCAGGTATAATATCACTAACTATTTCAAGAATCTTTTGATAGTGATGCTGAGCTTAGCCATGCAGTTTGTATGCCTCAGGTGAGGTCCTTTGATCAAGCGACTTCTGTGACTTGATGGCCGAGTGTTGCAATGACAGCGATAGTCCTTCTGACAGTTCACACCCCACAACAAACATTAACTCACTTCACAAGCTTCACTCAGTAATTCTACCAAAAAAACTTCTAATAGAAGCCCCTAGCTTCTATTAGAACACTTGACTTAGACCCACAACTTGTATTATCTGAGAGTTGAGACTCAGCTTCTATTAAAGCCCCCATCACACAGAACAGGAATGTAAATGAAACCAGCCAGAATCAACCGGAATGAACAATTTTCAAAATTCAAGTGGCATTCAGGCGCAAATGACATCCAAATAATGCCAGTTTGAAGCCGCATCGAATGCTGTACGAATTTAGTCAGAATGCTGGCAGAATGGCTCCTAAATATGGTTTGAACGTCAAAGAATTCATACAAAATGCAGCTGGAATATTTTGAATGTACTTCAAATGTACACGGCATGTTAGTGGGCCAGCCAAACTCTAGAAATATTTTTTGTGGCACTGCGTGTTAATAGCAGGCATCCACATTGGTTCAATCCAATATCGAAAGGCAAAAACGACCAGGGCGGCTGCCACTCTCGCAATTGATTTTTAAGATCATTTTGAAGGTCACAAAAGTCCTTCTGGGCTGAATAGTAGAGTATTGGCTTATAAGATAAAGATGGCCCATTTGCGATTGAATTTTTTATAAGATACAGAGTGGGCCAAAAAAAACGTCCCCCCTACATGTTAGCTAAATTTTACTGTCATAAAGATGTCATGCGGCAGAAGATCAGAACAGCAGAGATTACGAAGGCATGTAAACAATAAACACCTTGAAGAAAAGCTTCTTGTGAGTGTCAGGGTATGTCTTGTCGACACGCCAGGTTGTGTGTGAGACTGCCTCAAACTGCTGCAGCCAATGTTCAGCTTCCGCAGCAGAGTTTATCATCCCCGCATCACTTGACAATGCACTCCCATCACTGTCCACTGACAGTTCACTGTTCTGTTGAGCAACACGTATCACAGTGCAGAAACACTCTTCCCCACCAGCACTGCTGTCCAAGGCCTCATACTCACAGATGATGTAGTCGTAGCCGAGTGGCAGCAGCCTCTGCAGCACAAGGAATATTAATAATAATGGTCAGTTTTTGTGTGCAAATTCATATTTATTGTCTTGTATTGTATGCACAGCAAACATAGTTGTAAAGTGCCATTTGGCCACAGCATCAAAGTGCTAGGCACACGTGGTGTGATACTTTTGCCAAAAGAGACAAGTTTTGAAATTAGTTATAAAAAGAGGAGCAAGAGGCAGATTCAGTTAATGGGTTAGCCACCTACAGATTACTAACATTTTCAGCTACTTTCAAACTGATACCAGTAAAATGAAACATTTCAGCAATACATTCAGACAATAAGCATGTCCATACGACAGCAACATAAAGATGATATATTTCGTGCAAAATCAAAAAAAACAACAAGCTATCATAATACACAAGATTTGGGAATACATAGTTTTTTTCACAGCACACACATTAACAGAGCTGACTTATTCACGTAAGCTGATTTTTATTGGCTACTTTCAATACTCAAGCAAATCTGAGTGTATAAGCATTTCTTGTAGTAGGCTAAACAAAATATTTCCAAATGTCACAAACTAATTTTAGGAAAAATACTGAAAATGTGGGCACTAGTCCAGAGACCAGACAATCAGATTTGGTGTCTTCAATAAAACATGAACCATTTTCCATTATTTTTTCACATCATCAGATAATGGCACTACACACTGGTACTACATAAATGAAAGTGAAGTCTTGCACTTTATCTCAACAACCTATGAACTGATTTTGGTAAAATTTTATGGAAATGTAGAACGTGGTCTGTGGACCAAAAGATTACATTTTGCTGGCAATCAGGATCTGAGTCCAAAATCCACTAGCAATCATTAGTGATCTTATGATTTTTCATTACTAACAAACGTCCACCAAATTTACTCGACAATACGGCTGTAGAAACCTTAAATTGCATCATCCAATTAATGTGGAAAGAAAACAATCAATAAAATTCCCAAACCTTGTACGTTAAATAAATCTTCGAAGTGTCTCGACATCAGAAAAGTTGGACGGCTATTCACTGGGGCTCCACGTCCAACAGTCAGAGATTCTATAGGTAGCACTAGCATTGCATGCAAAGCTTAACGTTTTCGGTTTAGCATTATGGTAAGGTTTCGGTTAGGGGTACAATTTAGTTAGATTTAGGGTTAGAGTTCAAATTTAGTGTATTTCAGAGAATTATGTGGTGATAGATGGACACCCAAATAAAAATGTAACATTGGTGCATGAACTGAGTGCAGTCGAGAAAGGCGGTGGGTGAAAGCATTCAGGCCTGAAGTCCGTAATATCCTAGTTTCTACTAGGGTTGAAAGTGTCAGTCTACCGCTGCCGTGAGGGCGTGTGTCTCAGGCGGTCGTCGCCTCAGACAGTTATTACGGCAGTACGCACCCGTACGATGCGAATATGATCGGTCGAAGGCTGATCATATTCGCACACCGTAGCATACAGCTTTCAGACGTTGAAAAACTGTGCAGTGTCTCAACGTTCGAAAGTCGTACCTGTTGCGACAGTCGGACGTGGAGTCTCAGGGAATACACATCCGACTTTCAGACGTGGAGACACAGCGATAAATCTAAAGGCGTGATTTCAGTAGGTTAAACGGTCGACCGTGGTTACGTTTGCGCAACCAGTCGTGATTTCTGAGAGCCGTTTGAGCTTACTGACGAACAGCGTTCGCCAAACAAGTCAACCGACGCTAGTAGCTGTTTACCATAGATATATACATTAAAAAATTGCTGTTTACGCTTTTTGTTTCGGCTATAAAGCTATTAATAGAACATCGCGACGCCGGCCAGTTACGACAGGAAATTCCAGAGTTACTAGTTGCGGCCTGGGGTGGGCGTGGTCTGGCTGCATAATTAGCGTTTCGTAAACATTCGTGATTTTGGTCGCTTATCGTGTGAACAGCCGACCACCGACAGCCGACCAATGAATGGACAGTATACACGTTTACGCCGTTTGACATGTTTGACCTACCGAAATCACGCCTTTAGTGTTGAAGCTTACAACACCTCTAAAGCAGGGAACTGTGACGGAGCGGCCTGAAGACATTTGTGCTGTCGTGCACGTCTGCAACATTTTCTTCCAGCAACAACTCTTTCTGCTATTTCTACCGGCAACGAATCATCATTATCATCATCACCACAAATCGTCTGCACATCAGACATGTTGCTGTTGGGAGTGTTCAAGTGTTGTCACAAATTTTCAGGCACGGAAGTCCAAAACAAAAATCCAAAAGCATAGGAAAAGCCGACTTAAGTGTGAAATATCAAAAAATAAATAAGTAACACAGAACCTGATTACCGGATTGCACCGTTTTAAGTGACATTTTTGACGCGCTACAGCTATGCTGTCAGTGGCTTCGGAACCGGAGATAGATCGGAGTATGTCGAAAAAAGTGATTACATTATTAGTATAATTTATTACATCATGATACGCATATAGAGGGACTTTTAGTGCCTGCATCCGTTTATCTCCATTACTGATTACTGATTACTGATATCCTTATACCTGGTGGGCGCAGCTTGCGCCCAGTGAAAAATAGGGAAGGGAGAGAAAATTTGGTTAAAGGTTTAGATCAAAACTTTTCCCTTATTTTTCACTTTGCAATATACAGACACCATCTATTTTTCACTGGGCAAACTTCACTCAAAATTTTTAACGTAACTTCTCTCCTAGAAAAGGGAAGAAGCCCAAAGGAAGTTAGGAAACTAGAGTTCAAAAATGGAGGAAACAAACTTGAACATAAAAGTGGGGGAAACTGAGCCCAAAAGTAGGGGGGAGTTGCGCCCGATCTCGACTTCAGATTTGGGAAGGATGGCATCGTTGTGGTCTGTTTGTTTGCCTGTCGTTTGTAACGGATGTGGCCTATTTCCGCATAGACATTATGGTTTAAGAAAACTTTTACACGAATAATTTGCGCTGTTTTAAATCTATCGAAATAGCATACCACACCACACCATCTATCGAATATCGATATTTCGAAATGACGAATATAGTATTGGCCCATCCCTATAGAAAAGTATTAAATTTTTGAGTAAGTCCAGTTTAGACAGCAGTGCGACTGTTTACTGTTTCCTGCTAAAATATCCAGGAAAATATTTCATAATTTTTTATTAGTTAAAGTTGATACTCGAATTATTCCCGCACATATGACATGTCGCGTAAGCTTTTAAAGTTTTTTTTACAATTTTACTTTTGTTAAGTTATGTACAGACATGTTTTTATGTATTCACTATCACTTTTTCGGTTACGTTGAGGAATTATGGCTTTTCACCCCTTTGCCGGTTCGCCTCTTGGCTTGTTCGCCCTCTGGCTTATTCGCCCCTGGCTTTTTTGCCCCCTGGCTGATTTGCTCTCTCACCCTGGACGATTCGCCCACGTTGAATATACCGGTGATTCGTTATTGAGGCTTGTGTTTCAATTTACAGAAAGGCAACAAGTAAGCGTATCGTCACGCCACTGATTATATAGTTACTGCAGTTAACGTTATAGGTGACAAAAAACTGCATAATAAGTGATCACAGCTCACAAAGTCAGTCATCTTTGGTTTCATTGCATCGGCACAGTTATTATGTATAGCCTATACCTAGAATGCTTAAAACTCGGCTTAAACATATCAAAATGTTGGGCTTTGAATACTCTAATAAGAAATTCATAGTTAGCATTTTTACAGCCTAAGCCTATATAGCAATATCGTGCAGTCATTAACATTAACTATGCCTAATGATATGCCCCTATACTATTAACGTGACACAAATTCAAAGCATAAGCATATTTGCAGCACAAGAAATGACAGGTAGGTCTAATAGGCCTAATAACCACTTGACGAATGCCTAGATTTGTACCTTTATTCAGCGGGGGCGAATCGAATCAGCCAAAGGGCAAACAAGCCAGGGACGAAGGAACCAGGGGGCGAATCAGCCAGGGGCAAAAAAGCCAGGGGGTGAATGAGCCAGGGGTGAACTGGCAAAGGGGTGAAAAAGCCACACACCACGTTGAGGGGTTATTTGCTGGTTATGGTGCAAAAACCTAGTATCCGTATATGCTGTGCATCGTTATAATAACTTACACTGTCGGGTGTGTTTTCTGGGAAGAACCTTCGATGCTTTGTATGAAAGCACTCTGTAAAAAATATTTTTGACGGAGTGACTATCTATTATGTACAGCTGTGCATTATGTATGGTGGTTAGTAGAGACTAAATGTTTGTACTTGTAGCTAACTCGCTCACAGCGGATATAACCCTACAATGTAGATAATACGAAGCAGCTGAGTCTTTTCCCAGTAATTATAACATCAATATTAAGCCAAAAGCTATTTTTAGTGTGTATTCATTGAACAAAATTCTGTGTTATTGGTGCAGCACTGAAAATAGACTTGCATTCAGTGCGATTTCGCACAGAACAAAAGTCTATTTTCAGTGCGAGATGTAGAACATTTTTAGAATTAGATTGATAATAATAAATAATAAACGCGTTTACAAAGATTTTTTTGTAAACGTTTATCACATCTATGGTTTCATTTGCTGTGGTTGTGTATTTGCTATGAATGAGCTGCCCATCTGTAACGTCCACACTTGCTTCTGTCTTTTTCCAGGACATTTATTCAGACTTATTGCAGGTTGTTCAAGCTTGTTGCACTACTTTGCAGTAAAATTTGCCTGGTAAGACATCAATTGAAAGTAGTAGCAGTATCATTTGCTGCAGCGGTTACACTTGCATTACATTTGTTGCGGTATTTGCCATTGCATTCCGTTGCAATTGGAATGTGTTCATATTTTAATGATAGGGTCTGAAATATGCCAAAGTTTTGTCTGCAGTAGAGTGCAAAATGGCATTGAACTATAAGAGCTTTTAGTACAGTCTTATGGTATTTGGCAAAACTTTGCATCGGCAGTTTGTACTTGCCTTGTTGGTAATTAATTGCGTGTGTTCAATGTGTATAGCAGAGAGCTGCATTAAAGAGGAAGAGGAATTTGTCCAGCTTTCCGCTGAATACATTCACGGCAGCGAGAAAGATGGAACTGACCCTTTTAGTCTCCAGGAAGGTGAATTTCCACACAGCGGTCTAGTGAAGGTTGAATTGAGTGCTGAGAACGGAGGGCTAAACATCCATCACTCTATTGGAGGAAGTATTGGGCAATGCCTGGCTACAAATGCAATCAAAGAAAATGCTGTTAGTGAAGTAACAGGATCATCTGGTAATAGCATTAGAAAGCCAACTGCACATGCCACTGTTGCAAGCAAACTTGCCATTGTTGTAACTGGTAGTGGTCAAGGCATATCCCAAGATGATGATCGTGAAGTCACGTCTCATAGCATACCGGAAGTTCCTCACCATGATAGAAAATATTCGTTTAAAGTCTGCGGAGGAAAGTTTGTGCACCAAAGGAATCTTGACCGACATGAGAGCATTCATTTATGGGAAAAGCCATTCAGTTGCAGTTTCTGTGACAAGAAATTTTATCGGAAAGATCTGTTAAAGTCACACGAGAGGTGCCACAAGGGCAAGCTGCCACAGTGTAATCTGTGCAGAGGCAGATTTGTGAAGTTAAAGGAACATATCGCAAACATTCACTCTACTTCCAATCGTGAACACTTCTGCTCTGTGTGCAAGAAGGGATTCCGCATGATAACTCTCGTGCGACGGCACATGTTAACACATACGGATGAACGGAATTATTCGTGCCAAGACTGCGGAGCTCGGTTTCCCACCAAAAACCAAGTGAAAAAACATATGGTCAGTCACACGAAGGAAACGAATTATATTTGCAATGTTTGCGGGATGAAATTTTCTCGAGCAAGTGGTCTTCATGGTCACATGTGTGTTCACAGTGGATTGAAACCATATTCCTGTGAAACGTGTGGCAGAGCTTTTAAGCGGTCTGGAGGTTTACGCAAGCACTGGCTAATTCATACATCAGAGAAACCATTTTCTTGCTCTACATGCGGAAAAGCATTCCATCAGTCTGATCGTCTGACAAAGCATGCTTTGATACACAGTGGAGAGCAGCCGTACGAGTGTTCAGAGTGTGGAATGAGGTTCAGCCAGTCCGGTTCATTGCAGAGACATAAGTTGACTCACACGGGAGAAAAGCCTTACTCTTGTAGCGACTGCGGACAAAGATTTACTCGGTCTGATGGACTCTGTTTACATCAGCGTAATCATTGCAGTGTTGGAAAGACACAAACCTAACCGTGGGTGGTGTTTGTGAACTTAAGATCAGTCCTGGGTATTGGAGGAATTGAGAGCGATTGGGGTGTCAAGCACCAGTCATGAGGATCGAAGCACTGCCAAGTGCTGAGAGGGTAGGTTATAGGGAGGTAGGATCTCATTCCTCACACTAGAGGAAGTGTCTGGAGAGCGAGGAGTGGACTGAACCCCCCCCCTGAAATTTTAGACTATCTGCACTCAAAATTGTGTATTTTGCCGCACTATTCAGAACTGTTACGTACAAGGGGCATTCAAAAAGTTCGTAGAGCGGCATAGTTATATAGAAGAGATATGCATCATATTTTGCTACTTTTTAACATACTTTTCCGTAACTGCAACTGAAATGCACTTGGTCTAGTGTTTCCCCAATGCTCAGATTCTGTTGTAGAATAACATATGAAGTTGGTCTTCCAGCCAGCAATTTACCTTGCAGACTATGTCCTCGTTGTCAGCAAATGTGATGTCTAATTATAGCCCAATAACTTAAGTAGTGCAATATTGCTGTGCTATATGGTACTAACCGAGCAATACCATGTTATTGACATATATTATTTTTATCAGGCTACAAACTTGTTGAATGCCCCTTGTAACCTGCATGGCAAATTGCTGGCCGGAAGACCAAGGTCAAAATTTTTTCTACAATGGCATCCGAGCTTTAGAGAAATGCTGGACCAAGTGCATTTCAGTTGCAAAGGAATATGTTGAAAAGTAGCAAAATATGACCTGACTATCTTTTGCTTAACTGTATCGGTCTACGAACTTATTGAATGACCCTCGTACATTTTGCAGTGTTTAATATGACCTTCCCGACTTAAATCTTCTCTTTGTGTATACTCGATTCTTGGTTTGACATTGTTTTGCGACTGCAGTGTCGAACCTTGTAACTTGCAACTGTATGATGAACTGTGTATGCTGTAGCATGTTGTTCGTTATATATATTATTGTCTTTATTTGCAGTAATGGCTGAAGATAGTTCAGTTTTTGGATATTTAACCACAGCTAATTGTTTTGCAAAGTGATGTTTAAAAATGGTCTATACAGACATAATAAAGGTTAGTGACTAGTGAGGGCTACGCTGTCCCACAGCCAAGCATCTAACTTTGTCATGTGGCGGTTTATGATTAACTGTTATACATTTCAACAGAACATCACTACTAATTGTACTGAGACAAATGACTGTATTGCAGAATATCTCTAGCAGTTGTGCAAGCTGCACTGTTGACATTTTATGCATACTGTTCCAATCAATGTTCCTTGTAGCTGTATTGTGTATTTTGTGTAACGGCTTTCCCTGTGGCATGGGTTGTCATCCGTTTATCACATGTCTGTAACAAATGTACTGTAGCTAGCGGGTAGGTTTTTGCTGGAAAACTTTTTACATAAATAATTAGCTTGGCCTGTGTCAAGGCTCTCAAGTGTGCAAAATTTGGGCGATGCAGTGCAAGGTAACATTTTCAAATATCTGACTAAGTCTATACACAATTCTCCATGTCACATCGTTTTCTCGTTGTTGGGTGAATGACATGACGTCATACAACAACACAAAAATAACGAATAAAATATGAAATTTTGGCTATTACAACACTGTTTGCCCTATCTGGCAAAGGTAACAAGAGATTTGAGCTAAGGCTCACGAGATGCGTGAAGGCCTATAGCAGTTTCTGTTTGCAAACTGTCGGTCTATCTCCAGCTGTTTTCATGGAAAACTGGTCAACAACGGTAAAATAACGACTTTTACGTGGGTACCACTCTTTGATGCACTTGTGCGCAGGTTTTCTTGAACCTAGAAGATTGAGACTTAGACGATCGTAACCTACGTTCAATGTTAAAAATTTCACATGCAGCTTGTCTATGTCTATCTCAATTGGTTTCAGCGCAATTCACACTTGAAAAGTGTCTCTCAGCCCAAAATCACCAAAAAATCCATAGAACCTTTATTTAAGCGTTCAAAGTTATCCAAGGTCATTGAAGTCGGTGGCAATCAAAAGTTAGTGTACGACTTCCTATTAGTGATTAATAGTAACCTAGGCCCTATCTCGCACCGTTACTGAGATACAGTGACTTATTGGCCAAAAGTCACAAATTTTGCCCACCCCCCTCTCATTTAGCACCCTTGTTCGGTGTGACCCCCTTCAAATTTATGGAAAAGCTTTACGGTTCCTGAAACTAGAGTCTTTCGGGCAGCCAACGGTGAAGATTTGGTGATTCTAGCTTGCGCCAAGTTTGATTGATCCACCCGTGTGACGGACGGATGGACAGACGGACGGACAGAATTGCGAAGACGTGCTGAAAGCAGTAGCTGCTTTCGCGCGTAAAAAATCCTTCAATTCTATCTTGGATCTTGCACCAAAATCTACTCACCTCCAGGGTGGGACAAATCTAAACTTCCCTGAAAATTTCAGCCAAATCTACCTGTTTCTTTTTGTGTAATCCTGCTGAGTAACGAACAGATAAACCCGGCCTTCTTGAGCGAAGGTAATTAATTTACAAGAAATATGAGCTAATGCTCACGAGATGCGCGAAAGCCTGTAGCAGTTCCTATTTGGAAACTGTCAGTCTATCTCCAGCCATTTCGTTGCAGTTCATTCTTGGAGTGTGCGCTGCAGCCGAAGGTTGCGAAAATCAATAAAAACCCCTTATTTTGGAATTTCAGGGTCTTTCAAAGTCATTAATGCTAATACAACTGAAAAGCTCGTCACTAGTGATGTTGTGATAGGCAGCATGAAAAAAATCGAGACTTGGACCGTCGAAATCTATGTTGAAATGCTGAAAATTTCATACACAGCTTCTCCATGTCTATATCAATTGCTTTTGGTGCAATTCACTCTTGAAATGTGTCTTGCAGCCGGGAATCACCCAAAAAGTCCATAAAAACCCATATTTTAGCATTCAAGGTCATTGAATTCGGTGGCAATCGAGACCCATTTACGACTTCCTATTAAAACTAGGCCCTATCTCGCACTGTTATTGAGATACAGCGACTTATTGGCTAAAAATTGCAAATTTTTCCCATCTCCCTCTTATTTAGCACCCTCATTCGGGGTGACCCTCTTCGAATTTATGGAAAAGCTTTATGGTTTCTGAAAGTAGAGTCTTCCAGGCAGTCGACGGTGAAGATTTAGTGATCCTAGCTTGCGCCTTTTTTGACTGATCCACTCATGTGACAGACGGATGGACGAACAGACAGATAGAGTTGTGATAGCTAAGACGCACTGAAAGCAGTAGCTGCTTTTGCGCGTAAAAATTAACTGATTATTCAATCTATATTAAATTTGGAATTCTACGCTGTGTGAGTGTCTTACATGCATATCTGCACTGTACATTGTAGGTATATAACGACAATGATGATCAAATTTTAATGTCTTATGTAACTGCACGCACTACCATGTAAACACTAACCGCAACTTCAATTGCATTCACGGTAACAAATGTGCTTTGTTTCAAACAATTACTTCAGCATGTGTACAGATTAATGATATGAAAGACAAGCACCCGACCATTGAAACATTTCTCAAAGGTACAAAAAGAACACGAATAGACAGACAATGTCTAAATGTCTTGAGTACTCGTAATAGAATGTTGCTATGTACAAAATATATAAACCAGCTACAGAACAGTCAGAGCAAAGCTGGAAAACCTAGATTTTTATACAGTTTTTAAAGATTTTTGGGGGTTCCAATATACAAAGAGGACACAAAATTATGAAGTAGAAACACAGACTCCATCGTCTGGCGAAGGTAATAATTCTGTTAGCAGTAACAGCTGATGCATCTTGGTACCAAGCACCAGAAGCAGTGATATTAAGTCAGCAGCATCGTCGGGGTGTCTGAAAATTTTCTTCCAAAAATACAAAGTTTGAGATTATAAATCCTCATTTTAAGGAAAGTAAGAGCTAAATTTAAATGTTGGGTACATATATCTCTTATGTTGTAAATTTGCTAATGTCCATTTTCCTCCCCGAACTTTTTTAACCCACAAGGCTGCTGATGAAAGCAACATATGAGCAAAATCAACTAACTCTTAGGGCCGGTTTCTAAAACTAAAACGGTACACTATATCACAAAATAACGAAACATTATTAATGGAACAACACGCAAATGACAGAGGCCTAGGTCGGGGAGTCAGGGGGAGGGGCTTTTCAGGGGGCAAAGCCCCCTGAAGCTGAAACATTTTTAGCTTTTGGACGTTCAGTGGCAGCTTCAAATTTACCTGATTTTTAATATTTGGAGATGCAAGTCGCAGATATCTGCAGTCTGCATGATCCAAGATAATTTTTCCTGACTTTTCAAAAAAAATATTTTCTCTGACCTTTCCCCAACCATACAAATTCCCTGACTTTTTCCCGTTTTCTCTGACCTGTAGGAACCCTGCAGGTCACCATGCACTGACTTCAGCATACAATATATTATACACAGAAGATAAGATGCATTATAAACATCTATGATGCATTATAAACACTATGAACTAACATGACTTAGTATCAGGGGCCTAATTAACAAAAGGTCATAAGTCACACTAACGAAACACTGTTCGAAAAAAACGACTTACAAAAATCTCAAGAAAAAAACGAGATGTACAGGAAATTGTAAGCAAAACTTGCAGAAAAGTTACTAAAACAACACAGACCGAACTAAGTTGTTCGCTTTGGATAAAGTCATAAGATCTTAGAAAAATTGATAAGAACTTTATGTCAGCTTGGCATCACAGTTATAACTGTACATGCTGTCAACATGAAATTAGACTCACTGAAATAATTATAACTACCAGTAATAGAACAAGCACTTGGATAGCACAAAATTCCACTACAATGCCCATTTTTATGCGCGAAAGCAGCTACAGCTTTCAGCGCATCTTAGCCATCGCAATTATGTCCGTACGTCCGTCCATCTGTCTGTTCGTCACACGGTTGGATCAGTCAAAAACGGTGCAAATTAGGATCAGCAAATCTTCACCATCGGCTGCCTAGAAGACTCTAGTTTTAGGAACCATAAAGCTTTTCCATAAATTCTACAGGGGTCACCCCGAATGAGGGCACTAAATGAGAGAGGTGGGGGAAATTTGCAATTTTTAGCCAATGAGTCACTGTAGGGGCCTATCTCAATAACAGTGCGAGATAAGGCCTAGGATACTATTAATCACTAATAAGAAGTCACACACTGGCTCTTGATTGGCACCGAATTCAATGAACTTGAATGATCTTGAACGGCAAAATAAGGTTTTTTTGGGATTTTTTGGCAATTTTGGACTGCGAGACACATTTCAAGAGCGAATTGCACCGAAACCAATTGAGATAGACACAGAGAAGCTGCATATGTATTTTTCAGCATTGAACGTAGATTTCAACGGTCCAAGTCTCGATTTTCTAGGTTCAAGAAAACCTGCACACTAGGGCATCAAAGAGTGGTATCCTCTGTAAGTCATTATTTTACCGTTGTTGGCTAGTCTTTCGTGAAAAAGGTTGCAGATAGGCATGAACATGCTACCTATCACAACAAGCACTAGTGACAAGCTTTTTAGTCGTATCAACATCGATGACTTTGAAAGACCCTAAAGTTCCGAAATAAGGGTTTTTTTATTGATTTTTGCGATCTTTGGCTGCAGCACACACTCCAAGAATGAACTGCGATGAAATGGCTGGAGATAGACTGACAGTTTGCGAGCAGGAACTGCTATAGGTTTCCACACATCTTGTGAGCATTAGCTCAAATTTCTTGTTATTATGGCGCTGCCAACTAGCAAATAAATAATACTAAGCAACTGCTAACCCACTAAAACTGCATCACATTCTTAGTTATGGGCTAGAGATATCATCAAAATCTGTTATAACATTTTCAGTAATGAAAGACAGACAGATAAATAAATTGATTCGAATAACAGCATAACAGAGCGAAAACAAAATATATAACACAAAAGTTACATTACAAACACCCACATTTCTGCCAAACCGGTCAAACTTGGGTTCATGCAAACAGCTAATTAATATGACCAGTCAATCACCCCGCTGCTTGTTAACTTTGGTTACTACACAAGGTGCTCATGCGTCACATGTCAAAAAAAGAAAAAACTATTTTGCAACTCATTTCGCACGTGCTCAATTAATCTGCAGCTTCATGTCATGAAATTTTCACATAATACAAAACATTTTGAGCAAACTGAGATCGGTCGTTACTACAGCCAGTACAGCATCAATTGATCGATGGCTTGGCATCAATCTGGTACGTGTTTATCCTGGGAGTATATACGGCTATACAAATTCATCAGTCACAGCAACGAGTTCGCTGTACAGTGTGATTTAAGTTTCATCATCAACTGAAACCAGAAAACGTTGCGCAAAGATAACAAAAATGTCATCACCGGATGCAACTTTCATGCAACATCCAAAAACATGTAGTGGCAGAAAACTGTGTAGGCCTACAGTCCCAACACCGTATTCACAGTACATTTCTGTATGTTAACATTCAAGGTTTACGTGAGGGTGAGCCCCCACACCACATTTTTACCAAACTAGGCCTAATCTGGTTCACTGGTTGCCATTGTTCGCGGCGGCCGCCTCGGCCCGAGCCGCAACAAGCCGTCGATAGATGACACTGATGTAGACTGTAACAAGCAGAACCACAAAGACATCGTCCAACAGACCAAACAGGCCAAAGATGGCTTCCGGCAGAATATCCAGTGGAGATATGAGATAGAGCAGCGCGAACACGCAGCAGAGTAGTACCCGCAGACGAAACATCCAGATCAGACCGGAGAGGGAGAAGACTTCGGCAACACAGTGACGTAGTAGGGTAGGCAAGTCAAACAAGTACTCCATCCACTAACACACATGGACAGACAGACAAACAGACAGATACACAGACAGAGACAGACAGACAAAGAGATAGGTAGACACAGAGAGACAGATATGCAAAGCAACATCCAGTTCAACAGGTTTTCTGTAGCAAAATTCCCTGACTTCCAGTCATGGAATGACAATTTCCCTGAGATTATCCAAACAATAAACCCATCGCACAAATGTCATAAATGGTATTAAGTAATGAAATGGTATTAATAGAGCAATATGCAAATGACATAGGCCCTGGTTGGGGGGTCAGGGGAGCAAAACCCCCTGAAGCTGAAACACATCTAGCTTTTGGACATTCAATGGAGGCCGCAAATTTGCCCGCTTTTTGATGTTTGGAAATGCAAAAATTAAAAACCACAGTTATCTGCCCTGTGCATGGCACAAAAAGATAGTCAAAATATCATGCTTCTTTGTCTCTTAAGTGAGTCCATGTTAGGCTGAGTCCCCAGGATGAAGTATTACAGTGATGCAGCAGTCATTTCTACTGGCAATTTCTGGGCACATGACCTAGATAAAGTCCTACTCAACTCTAACAACTAGCAAAGTAGCTCCGTGAAAGTAGCAGGTTGAACAAAGATCGAAATCAATGTTAGGTGGTAATCTGTGAGCTAGACCAGAGCAACTCCTCAAAACGTGCATGACCATTTTCTTTTGTATAACAAAGCCAGCAAATAAGCAACAAAATGGTTCCAAGGTCAATTCAGCCTTCTATCCCTCTGGGATAGAATCGAGTAACGGCCTGTCTGGCTGGGTTAAGGTGGGGCGCATATTGTCATACTGTGTGGTCCCATATGGCAGGTAATGCTCTGTAGCTCTGATGTGGATGTGGGCTGTCTATAAAAAGCTATACAACACCTTTAACCTTTTAGAATAAGCTAGTAAAAATGGAAAGGCTGTGTTACTGACAGAGAGAGGTTGTCCCGAGAATCGTCTGTTGTACAAATGAATGAAGTCAACGGATGTCTGCTTATCAGTCGACTCATCAGCAAGCTCTGCATCTGAGAAGCATTGCAGCAGCAATGTTACCTGAAAATACACATAAAGGTAAATGTAATAGAGGTAAAGACAGGTTAAATGTAAAGGTAATAAAAGTAAAAGTGAAGGTAAGGTAAAGGTACGCAAATACCCATGTAGAACGTCAACAGCTATCAGCTTATCAGCTGACTGGCCATAAAGCTCTTCATCGGAAAAAGCATGACAGCAATTGATGTCACACAAAACAGACACAGGTAAGTGCAATAAAGCTTACAACAATAAAGGCAAATGTAAGCTAAAGATAATCATCCATCTACGAATGAATGTAAGCCAACACAAAGGTAAAGATAATATTAGACAAATATCCAGATACTTGTTACAGGGTACAGCACTGCTTACACAAACAAGTAGCAGTAAATCTCGAATATTTCTCAGGTTCTTGTTCTACCATCACACTGAGTATGCTTGAGGAAGTTACTCACAGTCAACACGCTATGCAAAACAACTATTTACATACTGAGCTGCTGCTAATTTCATACAGTATAGCAAGAAACTGAAAGCTAGAAAGTTTTAGAAACATTCTGATAATATTAAACATAGCAACAAAATGTCACTTAAGCACAAGCAATTAACTCATCCACAGCACACACAATGCACATAAAACTACATTACGTTTCAACACAGGCAACACATGTGCTACCTAGTATGAATTCATTGATTGTAAACAGCCAAACTTCGACTTCTGCATTTCACAAGGTATTGTGGTGACAGTATTTAGGTGAGGTGAGTTAAACTACAGTCATCTATGTCAAGTTTCTTCGTGATGTTGTGCACCAAAAACTATCAAAATTGGCCAATGTTTCACAGAGTTATTCAAAAAACTAAAATGGCACAATTTTTTAAGACATGGTGTATAACCATATAAGCTGCAGTCAGTGTCAATAGCTTGCAGAAAATACACTCAGTAAGCCACAGCCTCTATGCCAGTGCATAGTCAGCACAATAAACATTGTGCAAGCATGAATAGCTATTTAAAACTGACAGTCAAACTGTACTTTACCTGCTGGCGACAAGTCGGGCAGCGAACAGCGGCGAGTCGATTACGAATTTCCCAGTATGTCATCATGCACTGGGCTGACAACAATGACAATAACAATAAATGGGAATACACAACTTTCGCTTTCAGTTATAGACCAGTAAAATGCGAGCCGCATGATAAAACCGACAACATGTAAACCAACACACCAGCAAACAAAATTCATATAAAACAGTATACAGTAAATAAAAAACAGACCACAGATCTTAACAAAAGCATTAAAGCAATGACTCCACAAAATACAGAAACAGAACAATTGCATATATTCAATTCAACTCTTTTCTTCCTACAATTTGCATTATACATTAATCCAAAAATACTGACAACAAAAAGTGGCTAAAATGTCGCGGCACAAGTAAAACAAAAAACAACACTATTTTTTACAGCAGACACACAGCTTTTAACTTTTTGCTTAACATCGCACATTTCTACTACACAGTTCTGCACCATGTCACAAAAATGCTTTGGCCACCATGACCTGATAAACTCATTATTTTTAATTTAGAAATAACAACTAGAAATTTGGGGCAAAGCCCAACGTGAGTCCGCCCGGCGCCCTAAGTCCGAGTAGAGGAAATTGGGGGGGGAGGGGGTAAAATTTCCCTGGCATCAAAGTCACGTGGCCCGAACTCAAACGCATTGGTATACGCCGAACGCGCATTGTCGACTTAG
>Ga0056128_1000928_pt1 | contig 30244 bp, 16 predicted proteins | sample WorMetLIZISLAND2_FD_71113 | JGI IMG/M metagenome (GOLD analysis project Ga0056128, IMG submission 71113) | Marine gutless worms symbiont microbial communities from Max Planck institute for Marine Microbiology, Germany - Olavius geniculatus... ... | reverse complement strand
GGTGGGATATTCAATAACTGCTTTATTGCAAATTGTCCAAAGAGTGTGCGAGTGAAAAAATTTCGAAAATTGGCTAATATTTGTCAAAGATATGGACAGTTACAAAGTGGGACATTTTTTTGAGACACAATGTAGGTGGTAACCATCCAAACAACAAGTTGCTAACTACCGTGTGCCCAGGCGAAGTCAGCTTCATGCCCTCAGCGGATGGGATATAAGTAGTAGCTTACGAACTATGGGGTGAAAGCCTAGGGTGGCTGATTGGTGTTGTGGTATGTCCACCGGCTGCAAACAGCGGATGCAGTTGTTTGATGGCGCAGGCAATGGATGGACGCATGATGTTCATGCAACTCAGCCGTCACTTTCAAATTGCAAAGTGTCTGTGGTCGCGAGTATGACTCGGGTAAGCAACGTTATATAATATATTGAGTATCACACAAAACTTTACTTTACCTTAACAGTAAAGGATAATGGAATTGTGGCAACAAGTCACAATATTTAATGTTCACTACAACCATCAAACAAGTTGCCGCAAATTAATCCGTACCTGAGAATCCTTGCGGTCCGGAGGGTCCTATAGTTCCGGTGAACCCCATGACTCCCATAGCACCGGTATCACCCGTGTCTCCGGGCCGGCCGGCTGATCCGGTTGCACCGGGCAGTCCGGTGAACCCGGTTGCACCAGGACGTCCGGACTCCCCAGTGGAACCAGTACCACCTGCTGGGCCACGTGTCCCAGTGTCACCAGTGCTTCCTGTAGCACCGGCGGATCCAGCGGGACCCACACTACCACTGACACCCACTGGGCCTTGTGGTCCTCTTTCACCAGCTCTACCAGTCCATCCTGTGGCACCGGTGAACCCAGTGCCACCAGTTGAGCCTCTCATACCAGTGGCACCTTGTGGGCCAGGAGCACCCGTGCCACCCGGACCACCCCGCGTGCCCACGACACCTGCACAAACATCACACCACACACATATAAGAAAATGCTTTGCTGTTAATATGGTGAAATTGTGGGCATAATGTTCAAGTATCGCTCTTTAAGAGGTTGGATGCTCATACTGTTACCATAACAGCAGTATGTAATCACTATCAATCTATCATTTTCTTTTGTCTGTCTGTCTTTGGCTGTTCAATACCAATCTCTGCTAAGTTATTTGCTAACAATTATGCATTTAACTAAAAGATACTGGTAATAATTTGTAGCATTTCTGTCTAGCAGAAATCATGCAACATCAAACTGCAACAACAACATTTCAGCTGCTGCTAATCAAACCAAAAACGTGCTGTAATCTGTTAGCAAACTAATCGCATAGCACCTAAATATATTTTTTTGTGTTTTTACGGTGTTTAATTTTTCAAATCTTCAACTGACATGCCAAATTTCCACATAATAAATGGCCAGCTACCAGGTTCAGATTGAGACTGTTCAGTCATCTCCTCTCACGGACAAACAGAACTGCTGCAGCATAAATTATGAATAAAGCAACGAACGTGGTTTCTTAATTTCGTCTGTTTACTACTGATTTTTATGTAGTAACGCAACAAGAACTTTTATGTCTGTGATGATAGAACAGATAGTGCAAAGATGAACCTATGTCTCCAGAAGGCCCAGCAGATCCAGTCGGTCCAACGGCACCAGTGTATCCAGTGTCTCCCAACACTCCCGGACTTCCGCTAGAACCAGTGAAACCAGTCGCTCCTGCTGGACCAATCACGCCTTTAAGTCCTTCAAGTCCTTGCTGTCCAGCAGGACCTGTTGCTCCGGACGCACCCATTGCACCAGTTACACCAGTTGAACCAGTCTGACCTGTAATCATCACAGAACGATGTAATGTACTGCTGCTCCAGTCACATGTTACATTAACGATAACAGCATTCACATTCGGTTCTAGTCTGTATCTGTGGCACTGACACACTGGATGCTATGTTTGTTTATGCAGCTCTGAGAACTAATCGGTAAAAGCACTGCAGTCGGGTTCTATTATTTATAGTTATTGAGTATTTTCTGTTATCTATACGATCTTCTTGTTACACAAAAATTTTGTAGTTCTATTTGACTCTCATATTAAAAGTTGACATAATAACGTAGCTGCTAGTGTGCTGCAAGTGCCATAAAAAGACACAGAAACAGTGTGGGTGTTTTTTGGTCCACAGTATAGACTGAACGATAAAGCATCATTCTGCTGTATACTCAGTATAAAACGAACACCATCACGAAAACATTCTACATAAACAGCAAGCATGAATACCGGTGAATCCGGTTAATCCTGTAGCGCCAACTGCTCCAGCAACACCCTGCGGACCGGTAAGTCCTTTCGGACCCTGAACACCGATAGCACCGGTACCTCCACTCTCTCCAGTCGCACCCGGACCACCCACGGGTCCCTCTGCACCAGTCCACCCGGTGTCTCCGGCTGATCCGGCTACACCCGTGTCACCTCGATTGCCAGAGTCTCCAGTAGCGCCCGTGAATCCGATGGGTCCAGTGAATCCAATCGGACCACTAGGACCGGCCACACCAGTAGCCCCAGGGTCTCCACGGCTGCCTGTAGCGCCCACTGCTCCAGTCCGACCTTGTGCTCCAGTTGGTCCGGTGAATCCCACCGGACCGGCTACACCCTGGAGTCCGATAGCACCGGTTTTACCGCGTGGACCCACTGGACCCGTGCTTCCGGTGATGCCAGTGTATCCCGTGGCGCCGGAGCCTCCAGTTGCACCAATTGGGCCCGTAAATCCCACTTCACCTTGAGGACCTACGGGGCCGGTCGCTCCGACGGGACCAGTCGGTCCAACGGCACCTGCAGGAACAGACAGATGACAACAATAAAATAATACCACCAGCCACACCAATATTGCTATTTGTTCACTGTAATGTGTATTTGTGTATACAACCAGTGTATTTGTTCACTGTAATGTGGCAGAGAAAACAAGAAACATTTATATGCGGCAAAGTTCAAATGCCCACTGCACGTCAATGTAAAACCCACTACACTGCATTTGGAAGGTGCCTACATATGCGACTAAAACCTGCATGTGACTACCCAAAACTGTCGAAAATTGCTCGAGTAGTTTTGGACAATTACATGCAACTCGCACGTACCAGTTTCAAAAGCTGCCTACGTGTAAAACACACACTCATAAATGCAGCATGTAAGCAGCATCTTAAGTCAGCCTACGCCGGTGTCATCGGCACTCGCGTGGCCATAAGCGAACATTTATGCAACCCGTGCATTACTTGATGTTTTTGACGTTCGTCCAACAACCTCGACCTTTGAATTATGAGCTGAAACCTGTCAAACCGATTACTCCTCCGGTCCTCCCCTGGAGAACATTCGCACAATTGTTGGTATTTGCACGCTGTTTTGTTCTTAAATCACAGCGTATGGACTGCGCCGTCGAAACGACGGATCGCTTGTCATCGATGAGTTTGCTGATGGGCGTGGAGTCTACAGTGTAGAGACAGACAAACGGACGACCACATGATAAGCCGGTCTGATTAAACAAAAACCAGAACTAACACTACAATACGACCATAACAAACAGCACTGTGATACAGTGTTACCTTTAACGCCGTCCACTCCAGGACTGCCGGTAAAACCAGTTCCTCCAGTCGCTCCCTGCTGTCCCCTAGGTCCAGCCAATCCTGCCTCGCCAGTAGCCCCAGTGTTTCCAACCAGTCCGGCAGGTCCTTGCATTCCAGTCAAACCCGTGGATCCTTTATCCCCAGCTAGACCCTTCGGCCCGGATGAACCAGTGGGTCCGGTAAATCCGATCTGTCCGGTAGCACCGACAGCGCCCGGGATCCCAGGCTCTCCGGTAATGCCGACAGCTCCAGCCAGACCTGTGTCTCCGGTTCCACCAAACTCCCCGGTGTAGCCTGTGTCACCTACGCGGCCAGCCTGACCCGGGGCCCCAGTCCTGCCAGGTCGACCCGTATTTCCCGTCCAACCGACCGTACCCGTCGCACCAGTTGCGCCGACCGCGCCCGTACGACCGGCCCGCCCAATGCTGCCTACAGGTCCAGTGTCACCACGAGGACCGGTAGGTCCAGTGAAACCTGTGAAGCCCAAAGACCCGGTTTCTCCAACCATACCTTGAATACCTGCTGGACCTGTTGCACCGGTACCTCCAACTGGCCCAGTGTCACCTGTAACAATTATCATCATTCATCATCAGGATTCATAAAAGTGTCAGCAGAAACTTTAAAAAAATAATACTGTAATATAGTATAACACAAAAACGTACCATCGTCGATCAGTATTGTAGCAAAAGTGAATTTTTGTAGGGCGGTCGATTGTAATTAGGTTTACAGTGTTTCTTTGTCAAGGCCTAAAATTGACACATATTGTTTTACGTATACACCTTATAAAGCCATAGGCAATCATCATTTCATTCTTTTCGGCCTAATCCGGAATATATGAAGTTTATTGTTCATCTGTAGTCAATGATGACCAGGGGTCAATATGTGTTTTGCGGAGATGTTAGTCAAGATGTGCTTGATGAACATTTTTGTTTGCTATATATTGTAACGGACATTTGTCGACGTCGCTCATCATCGTCGTTATGAGCAGCGACGCTAAAATTAAAACACACACACACGGCCAGTTATAGGGTGTTTACACGATCCAGCAAACGTCCAGCATTAGCACTTGTATTTTGAATACATTTGCTGGAAGTTTGCTGGACGTTTGCTGCTCATGTAAACACCCCATTAGTTAGTTGACGTCTTGCGGTTAGCAGGTTCACATGATATAGCTTCTGACCTGTATGGTCCGGGCTCTTTGCGTGCCGTTAGGAGTTAAAATAAGGTTTTGTTAACCTGCTATTCTTTCACAGGCCTGGAAGTTGTTTTTACGTTTAGTGTTTAGTTATTCGTTATTATGTTTCTGTTAACACGTGTTGGTTTTATTTGCACTGTTTTTGCGGTTATTAAAAGTTATTAATTTTTGCTTACTTGAGTTCATGGTATTTTATGGCCACGGGTGGTGGAGAGCAGTCAAGTCGCGATGACTATAAGGAGGAATGTGGGCGTCAGACTATTAGTCCGCCGGACCCAGAGATAAACCTTGAGATCGATGACTAGCTGAAGCACAGTGACACGACCCGCTGGTCGCGATGTCGGCAGTGCTTACCAGTCTGAAACACCGCCAGCATCTCCTCAGTATCGAGATGTAAATCGCGACAAGATGGAGCATTGTCAGTAGCGGACGTCAACGCCACGGTGTCAATTGTCGTAAGATAATAATAATGATAACTTAGACATTTTCTAATGCGCCGTAAAGTGGCGAAAAAAATCAATTATGCGGCACGACGTGTCTGGCCTATACAAGTAATCAGCTAAACAAAATGTATAGCGCCCTTTTTTAAAAAGGTGACTTTCAAAAAACTTACTGTATCAGCCAAAAATACAAGTTGTTGCTTTACTAGGCAAACAGACATGTGCCAGTATTATAAAAAGTAAAATCAGCACTGGCCTGGATCGCCCACGTCACCCGGTCGACCAGGCTCTCCAGTCGACCCTCGTCTGCCAGTAGCTCCAAACTCTCCGCCTGTGCCTGGCTGACCTGGCTCACCCGTGTAGCCACGCGGACCTCGCTCTCCTGTGATCCCAATTTCACCCGTTGCCCCAGCGCCGCCTTTCAGTCCTTGATCACCGATCGCTCCCGTCGGTCCAGTTCCCCCACTGGCCCCCATGGCACCCGTGCGTCCACGTGCCCCAGTAGGACCCGTGTATCCAACAGTACCAGATGATCCAATAGGGCCCTGGACGCCAGTACGTCCCTTGCGACCGACCTGGCCTTTTGCACCCCTCTCACCTGTGAAACCGGTAAAGCCAGTGAAGCCCTGGTCACCTGGACTACCTGACGGCCCAGTCACACCTGTCACAGCAAAACATTACAAAACACTTACAGCAAATCCCAAATAGCAACATTTGAACATCTGTACCTATTGATAAATATTATTAGAACACAAATACAAGCATATCAAAAATCTATTTTGTGCATAATTTTTATCATGGTTATTGAATTCTCTGGCAAAACGCCTTATAAATACTTAATAACGATGTAAGGCAAGTTAAATGCAAAAACTACTACTGATTTGAAATAAACCTCGATTATCAGAATAAATTATGCATTTCTGTATATTGCATGTATGAATATTATTGCAGTAAGTTTCACCAACACTGTGAATTAATCATAACATCTAAATCGTACGTAACGTAAAATCCTTCAAAAGCTATAAAGCACATTGTAATGCGATGATCTCCATTTCTTTAGCCCTCAGACTCACACCAGTTTACACTGCGAGACCACGAAAGCAAGGCTAGTGCATCGCGCTATGTGCCTGCTTTTGCATGTACTCATCGTGCCTACCCAGAGGGACGGCCAGGCTGGGTTCACGTGGACATACATCAGTTAGGGCAATTGCAAATGTAACGATGCTAGTTGAAAGAAGCAAAATCTGCATACAACACATACCGACAGCGCCCTCCGCTCCAGTGAAACCGGTAGCCCCACGCATTCCAGTAAATCCAGTGTCACCAGTCGATCCTGTAGCACCCATGCCTCCAGTGTCGCCTGTCTCTCCTTCAAGCCCCGGGCTGCCTGTAGCCCCAGGCAGACCCACGACACCCAGAGGTCCCGTCGCACCTGTGGCACCAGAAGAACCAACTGGCCCTGGTAAACCAGCTGTTCCTTCCACGCCAGTCCGACCCTGCTGGCCAGTGTACCCCGTATCACCAGTCGTTCCAGTGCCACCGGGTGTGCCCACAGCACCTGTTCTACCGTCAGGCCCAGTGGCACCCATAGGCCCCGTACCACCGCGAGGTCCTGGGTCGCCGGCAGCACCTGCCTGACCTTTGAACCCAATGTTCCCAGTCCAGCCCTGCTCTCCAGCTGAACCAGTAAAACCTGTATACCACAAACAGCACTCGAGTTATTATCATCACGATATTGCAACATTCAGCAACGCATTACATTCGATTGTGCCAAGGCACGCGTACCAGAGCGTTATATTTTTGGGCGTTATATTGCAAATCGACGGCTGCAACCTCTCGTCCCAGTTCAGCTAATTAGTATCACTATTAGTACACTGTGTCCCAATAAAAAGTGGATCCCAGAACAAATAGCTATAACACGTCAAAAACTTAATCGCTTTGTCTGAAATTTTAGACATAATAAGTTAATAACTGTATATCAAGTCAAGAAGAATGACATTTATAAAAAACAACAATGTCAGTTTTATTAAGATTTAAAGTGCATCGTTAAAAATATGAAGTTTACAACACAGCAGCTTCAATCTTGTGTGCTGACGTTTTAAAAATTCTTGACTTTTGAATCTAACAAATTTTAGTAAGTGTCAGGGCATTTACTCGACTTAATACAAGCTTCTGGGCTGAATCAACGTTCTGGACCATGCACACCTTGCACATTTTACCACTGCTGGTTTTCAATCCACAGTACTGATTTGATGAAACTTTCTCAGCAACTTATTCAAAGATCATGGAAACCATTTTCTGTTCAAAAATTTAGTGATAATTTTTTTAAACTTTAGTCTCTATAACCTTTTCTTGATGCAAAACTTAAATTATAACATACACTTGTTTGCTAAAACTTTTGTTTATTATTATTAAGACAATGACATGCCAATGACATCAACAGCAGGCATCCGTGAAGAACTGTTTGTAATGGTATCTGAAAAACTAACTTCGGAATTTGATTTCTTAACTATGGTTGATATTTTTGGTGAAATGTTGTGCACTTCTTACAAATTAACTGCAAAATCCTGGACAATAACTTACACTGATGGTGGTTTTAATTCAACACAGTTATTAATGAAATTCTAAGGGTCCACTTTTTATTGGGACACAGTGCACTATTATTATTAATATTATTTTGTACAATAGTACTAGTAATAGTATTTAACATTGTCATAAAGATGTCCCATAACATGTCAATTTTTGTCACGTCCAACACGACAGATACACTCAAGTCTGTTTTAACAGTCAGCATGTTACAAATGAATAAAATGAGCACACTTGACGCTCTTGTTCCCACCTTCAAGAGAAAGACTGGTTTACAAATTTAGCTTTAACCTAAATGGTTAAAAATCTCTATATTTTCTATAACTTCCAACTTATATACAGTTTTTATTGTAAACAGCACACTATATATTACTGTTATGATAATATGATACTCTGCACAAACTTTATAGCCTTATTATATTTATAATAATAACAAAAATGGTAAAACAAAACTTCATTAAAAAGCACGTTCAAGCAAGACACATACCAGTGGCGCCAGCTGGTCCTGTTGGACCGGTAAATCCTGTGTCACCAGGCAGACCAGTGTTGCCAGTAAATCCCATTGTTCCAGTACCACCAGCAGATCCAGTGAAACCAGTCGTTCCGGCGGGGCCCGTCGAACCCACCATACCTTTCTGTCCCGCTGGACCCGTACTTCCCGTCGCACCCTGCGGCCCCGTACCACCCTGTTTGCCCTGAGGCCCGGATGCGCCCGTGTATCCCGTGTCACCAAAACGTCCTACGATGCCGGTTGCTCCGGTGCGTCCGGTCAGTCCAGTTGCGCCAGGGGCACCGGCGGGACCCTGGAGTCCTGAGCCGCCCAGCACTCCGGTTGGACCTAGCCGACCTCGTGTACCTGTTGCCCCTGTGCCACCTGTAGCACCCCGTGGTCCTAACATACCTGTTGCTCCCGTCTCACCAACATCACCTAAACCGACACATAAATCTATCAATAAATCAATAATTAAAACATATTTGTATAGTGTCATATGTTGCGAACGAATCATGCAGAGGCGCATAATGACAGAGACTAAACCATGATTAAAAAATAAAGTCTTTATCTTTTAATCATAGACTAAACTAAGTGTTCACGTTTACAATTAGCAGATGTCAAACAGCTAGGTTTTTAAATAACGCTCGAAAGTGCTGAGAAGTTCGGCTGATCTTCAGTTATATATGACAGTCTTGAGTTTACTTACTTACTTATTGTCATTACAATGGACTGGTCTTATCAGTATTTTTGCCTGTCTGAATGTCTGTCTGTCGGTTTTTCACATCGCAATTTCGCTTGAGTCTTATCTTGTATTGTGTGGTTTTGTATCGTTTGACTGTATTTGCCGTTGGCCAATAAAGGTGCTCATTAAACGTTCATCAGTCACTACGGCAAACATCAAGGTACGAGTAAACATTTCAATTTATATCTTAGTGTTTACTTACCCACTTACTTAGGACAGTGCTTTCATCTTGTTGGTAGGGCGACGAGAAGAAAATTCATTCTGTCTATAGAAATTACTGCTGCAGCAATGCCCAATGCCCAAATGCTTACTTCTGGGGACTTGCCTACGGACCAAAATACAGACATATTTTAGGTGCTAATTTATGTATTGTATCATACTGTAATAACGAAAACTAGACGGTTTTTGCAGGACGCATGTTGTATATTTGTCAAGTTCTGTCAACCAAAGAATTTTTCACTATCTGGATATTACTCTTTATTTCTGTTCAACGAGCCGATTTTTCGTACTCATCTCAGGCCAGGTATCACAATTTACGTTAAAAAGTTCATAAGATAACGATAATGATAATTGCAGCAATTTACTTATCATACATCGATTATCATGATTCCATAAGTAGGCCTACCATGCTAGTAGCACTACTTGTCAAAAATATTTGTTAAAGAAAATGAGTTAGTCGCAATAACGTTGTGTTGAGAACAGTATACACTACAGGTATGGAGTGACTGAAAATGACATTGCAAAATGACTCTCAGAAACTGTTTTCAAAGTGTTAACATTTTTGGAACATTTGCATTTTGAATACGAAAAGCAATTTTGGTTAATTGTTTGCAGATGCAGTTTGTTTAGCAAAATCCTGTATTTTTTAGCGTCTTTATTGCATGTTGTATTTTCATGCTGACTGCCGGCACGGTAGAAGCACATGTAAGGTCACTGACCAGTGAATCCTTGCGGTCCAGCAGCTCCAGTAGCTCCGGGGCTTCCTTGTTGGCCTGTCTCTCCAATACTTCCAGCCACTCCCTGCACACCGGTATCACCCGTAGGGCCCGTGTCTCCAGTCACTCCAATTGTTCCAGTGACTCCCGGCAGTCCCGTGGCGCCAATGGGGCCAGTGCTACCCTGCTCTCCATCAGGTCCTGGTCTTCCAGGCGCTCCTGTGTCTCCCTTGACGCCAGTACGTCCGACTGGTCCGGTGAATCCTGTAGCACCTTGCGCACCACGTCGCCCAGAGCTTCCAGCTACACCGCTGCGTCCTGGTGCGCCAACCGGCCCTGTATCCCCCGTGATGCCGGAAGTCCCAGTAGCACCAGGGAACCCCGTGTCTCCAGTAGTTCCTTGCGGTCCTGTAGCGCCAGGCTCTCCTTGAACACCGGTGTCACCGTCTCGTCCACGCTGGCCGGTATACCCGGTTTCACCAATAGCACCCTGAGCACCAGTGTCACCCGTAGGACCAGTTTCACCCATCGGGCCGGTTATTCCAACCACCCCCTTCACTCCAGGCTCACCTGTCGCTCCAATCGCACCTTGGATACCGGAAGACCCAGCCGGTCCCGTAAATCCCACTGGTCCAGCTGGTCCGGTAACCCCGGCTTCACCGGTGTTTCCAGTACCACCTGGTAATCCTGGGGCACCTGCCACGCCGGACCTACCTCTCAGACCTGGGCTACCCGTCCCGCCTGTACGACCTATTGGCCCAGTGTTGCCGACAGCGCCCGTAACACCGCGGATACCAGTAGCCCCCACGGCACCGGTGCGGCCAGTTGCACCCATCGCACCTGTGGGTCCGACCGGTCCTCTGGTACCGCGAGGTCCAGCTTCACCGGTAAATCCTTTCACACCAGGTGCTCCTGTCAGCACATTTTAACGTCAGCATCACAACACCTCAACCAAAAAAGTAAGTAACTAACTAACATGGAAAGAGTTAACTGACAAGAAAAGTAAAAATGTGTCCTAAGTGAAATAGCGTCATTTCACGGGCACTGTACACTACAAACTACGAGATAAGACAAAAGCTGCAGAAAATAAAATAAAAGTTGCATGAAGAATGGGTTCTGAGACAGGACCAGAAGACAACCATGCAAGGTGCAAAAATGATGCGTTCATGCAAACTGTTTCAAAGCACAGCTGTCGCTAAGATAGTCGACCTTCAAGATCATCCAAGGTCCATGATTTTCATCTCATTTGAAAAGGTGTATTCCACTTCATATTAGTGATTAATAATAACCTTGCTCTTATCTCGCACCGTTTTCGAAATGTGGTCAGTTTTTTATTGAATTTCCTATCCCCTCGTCCATTCAACCCCAATTTGAAAAGGTTTTCCTTGCACTAGATCGTTGAAATTTTGCATGCCCAAGTTTACAGCACATGAGTAATTAATCGTGTAAACAGTTTTTTTTCTTACGATCTAACGCTTAGCCACAATACATCGGTTCCGGACGATGGACAGACGGACAGACAGACGGACGACAACCATGCCAATAGCTCAACCGTTGTTTAAGTACGGTCGGCTAAAAACTATGTTACCCAACCCAAGGTTACCAAATGCTGCACTTTTTTATCCATACGTTATATCATCTCACAGCGAAAAGTTGTGTATATTACGACTGTCATTTCTGCCTTCCAGCGAACGATAAAATAATAGGAAAATAAAAAGTATAAAAACGCCGAAAACTACTATTCCGGGCAGCCTAATAATTTTTTTAAAAATATTGCTGGTAAAATGTGAACATTAACTGTCTAAACAAGTGAATTTGTAATTTTATTGACTTACAACAGAAATCGGCAGCTGCTGCTAGGCAATTCACTCGCCACTGATTAGGTTAAATTAACAGTAAAATGCTATGATAACAGCACAGTAAACACTGACCTAGCTATGATTATTTCTATTATTAAAATTGATTAAAATTATTATAATTAATTAAAATGTATGGAGCCACTGGAGTGAGTAAGTTTATAGTTAAATCAAAGCCACTGACAAAGCGATATCATATTAGAATACACAATGCAGACAGCTAAGTTCTAAGCGTTTGTCACAATCTTGACCTGTACAGAAAATGTCTTCAGCTCTTATCACAACGTGGCTAATGAAAGTGACATTACTAATAACTGGCTAACCATTACCTAGTATATACCCGCAAATCACGTCAGCTATCATGTTTTTCTTTTGTCACGTGAAGTGGTAATCAGCATTACAGTAGGCCTATTATTAATACGCTGTGTACCAAAACAACTGGTACAACAAGCTCGATCGACTACTTTGTCAATTCTCAACGGATTTTCAACATTCTTTTACTGGCAGACTCTCTGGAAAATGTGTGATGATAGTTTTATCGCAAATTTTCCAGAAAGTCTGGTAGTAAATGAATTTTGAAAATCTGTTGAGAATAGACATAGTTATCGATCAAGCTTGGAAGTATCGGATTTTTTTTCTGCAAAAACGGTGCATATCATATCTATAGATTCAGTCAGACAGTAACGAAAATACGCACCAGTATTGCCGGCAGAGCCTGCAGCGCCCGTATCACCAGTGGCACCCTGCAGACCAATGGCTCCGCTAGCACCTTTTGCACCAGTAGGTCCCGTGCTGCCAGTCGAACCGTCAGCTCCTGGAGGCCCAGTAAATCCAGTTGCTCCTGTATCGCCACTACTACCCGCCGGTCCAGTCTGTCCAGGCAAGCCCTTAGGACCTGTATCTCCAGTATCTCCATCACTTCCTGGAGGCCCCGTGGCACCCATCATTCCAGACACACCTTCGTCTCCAGTCGCTCCAGTGAATCCTGTCGGGCCGGTAGCACCAACACTGCCTGGAGAGCCAGTGTCGCCGCTATCCCCGGCAGCTCCAGCCGGACCACTAGAACCCACAGGTCCCGGCAGACCAGCGGATCCTGTCGCTCCGGTCGATCCGGTAGCTCCGGTTTCTCCAGTGGATCCAGCTGTCCCGGCGTCACCCTTACGACCTGTCACTCCAACTGGTCCGGCGTCGCCACGGTCGCCTGGAGGTCCGGTAAATCCAGCAGCTCCAGATGGACCCGGCAATCCCGACGGTCCGGTATTGCCAGTCACACCTGGCGGGCCCGGCATGCCGAACTCACCTGTCGAACCATTTACTCCCATCGGTCCAGGTACGCCGGTGGCACCAGTGTCACCTGCCTGGCCTGTTTCACCTGTAACACCCCTTGACCCCGGCTGACCTGTTGCACCGGCTGCACCAGTTTGACCTTTAGTACCTCGGGGCCCAGTATTACCTATCGGTCCGGTCACACCTGTAGCACCCAGGGCTCCAGTCTGCCCTTTTATTCCAGGCATTCCAGTGTCACCGGGAAACCCCCGAGGACCGGTTCCACCCGCGCTACCAGGCGGACCCGTGTCTCCTTTACTACCACTCGGTCCTGTGACCCCAGGGCCGCCAGCCGCACCCGGTTGTCCTTTGCTGCCCGGTGGTCCGGTATTTCCTTTAACACCGGTAGCTCCGACTGGCCCGCTGAGACCTGTTGCCCCAGGCTCACCAGTTGGGCCAATGCTACCGGGTGGTCCGGTGGCTCCTTGAACGCCCGTGTCTCCTAGTACACCTGTAGGTCCAGTGTCGCCAGGGTCACCGGGCACACCCTGTGAGCCTGTATCGCCCGCTGCACCAGGCATTCCAGCCACACCATCAGGACCGGTCGCCCCAGGCAATCCAGTCCTTCCTTTCGGTCCTCTGCCTCCCTGGGCTCCAGTGCGTCCTCCCGGCCCGGTGTATCCAATCGCACCAGTTATTCCACGCTCACCGGCTTCACCTGCTACCCCAGTCCTGCCGGTCGGACCGCGTGGTCCAGTGGGTCCGGCAGCTCCGCGATCACCACTAGCACCGGTGGGGCCACTTTCACCTGTATCGCCCGTAGCACCGGTAGCCCCTGAGCTACCAGTAAAACCAGGTGCTCCAGTAGCACCCGGCTGTCCTTCACGCCCTGCTACTCCAGTGGGTCCAGTTGCTCCAGACTCGCCAGTAAACCCTGTGCTTCCGGGAGCACCGGTATATCCTATAGCACCAGTATCGCCACGCGGCCCTGTAGCCCCAGATGAACCGGTTGATCCTGTTCCACCCGGCATGCCTTGCATGCCCTGCACTCCAGTGTTGCCTACGAGCAGATTAACAATCAGCAACATAATTAACCAGCAGGTCATCATTAGTGATCACCAGCATACATTAGAAACACGGTCACTGCACGCTATTCAGCCTAGCAACGGCTTGGTTTCCGTTCAGCATCGACCACCATATACATCAAGCCACGTCCGTCTACCAAGTTCGGAAAACATGCATTTTCTTTAGCGGGCCTTAACGTCTGGAACAGCCTGCCTAATGAAACGCTAATACTTAAAAAAACTAAATACTTATTCATGTTCTTAGCTAGTTTTGTTCTTAATTTACTGTTTTGTGTGTAACGTTTTACTGCGCGAGGGCTTGTTTTTATCTGTAATCTGCACATTAAAAGCATGTCATGATGACGGTGATGATGATGATAAAGAAACAGCACATTCGCACACAATTTTGCAGCTGTCAACCAGCATGTAAAATTACACTGCCATTGAGCTACGCTAGAAACATGGGTGTGTTGTCTATTTTTTGAAAATTATTGCATTTGTCCTGGTCCACAATGGAGAATCTTTGGGATTGCAGGATGAGGTTATTGCGCATTTAATGTTAAATTAATTCACTCTATTACAAATCATTATTGAAAACGACAACTAAACTGGTAACATAACACGTGAAACTAAAAACTTTTGAGACAAGGAACAAAAGTGCACATTAAAACGTGCAACGTCAGACAAAAAATTAACAACTGTATACAAATTTTTAGTCAGTGTTGCTTGGTTTTATCTTACTCTAAGAGTAGCTGTAAGCCCAGCTATACTGCTTTAGTTAAACTGCTATAGCCTACTTGTTCGCTTTACACATGAAATACTTAAAATTAAATTTTAATATCGCAGCTTAAAGCTAAAACTATTACAGATAAAATACAGAGATTCGGAATCATTTAACAAAATACAACTTTCAGTACCCTATATTAGATAAAATCGTTTATATGATATAATAAAAATATTTTTGTACTCTAGTTTACACGATAGTATTGCCAGTATTTGTTAAAATTCTGAGCAAATAAAATCGTAGTCTATATTAATTAATTGATCAATTAATCTTTATTACGCCAAATGGCAGCACAAATACATTGAAACACACATACAATAAAATTTTTTTTAAATGACAAAGCCTAAAATTACACAAAAAGTACAATAAAATGCTAAGTAAAAACCGCTAGAGCTATAAACTAAGCAGATAAGTAAAATAATACCAGGGAGTCCTTTTTAGCATTTATGTACTTAGGCCTACTACTTTCATATAGAGTCAAGGTAATGCAGTACTAAAGCAGTTGCGTCCAGCAAAGAAAATCAAGCCAATAGACTGTAGATTTACAGACCTGATACGCCAGTTCGTCCAGTTGGCCCACCTGTCCCTTTTATTCCTTCATTGCCAGGAGGCCCCACTAGACCAGTTGCGCCTGAACGTCCTTTCTGACCCTGCGGACCGGTAAACCCGACTGGACCTCGCTCGCCGGTCGCTCCAGGGTCACCTGTTCTGCCTGTCACGCCAGTTGCACCAGTATCACCTTGCGAGCCACGTCCACCCCTGCCGGGAGGACCCCTTACACCTGTCACACCTGTACCGCCTGTGAATCCTTGCTGGCCGATAGCACCTGTCCAGCCGGGCACACCGATCACACCAGGCGGGCCGAGCGGTCCGGTCACTCCGGTAGCACCGGTCATGCCCGTAGATCCCGTAGCTCCTGATCTACCAGTAATTCCAGTGCCTCCGGTATCACCCATCGCTCCAGTCGGTCCAGTAGCGCCGGTAGCACCGGACCTACCGCTCACACCAATAGGCCCCGTCTCTCCTGTTGCTCCAATCTCTCCTGGGTAACCGGTGCCAGAAACTCCGGTGCCAGGCGGACCCCGCGGCCCAGTGGGTCCGGTCGCCCCAACAGGTCCAACTTGACCGGCAGAACCTGTTTCTCCAATCGCCCCAGTGCTGCCGGTGTTTCCGAGAGGTCCGGCTTCGCCGCTGAAACCAGTAGCGCCGGTATCTCCGAGAGAACCAGGGTCGCCTGCAGCACCAGTTGCTCCAGTGAATCCAGAGGCTCCGACCTGGCCGGGATCTCCTGTGGATCCGGGCACTCCTCCTGTTCCTTCTTGTCCAGTGGGACCTGCAGGCCCCGTGTCGCCCTGTTCTCCGACAGGACCGCTGTTGCCGCCGGGACCCCGAGGACCTGTAGGACCCTGCGGACCCGTCCCACCGGTGGCTCCAGATGCACCGGTGTCGCCTAGAGGACCTGCGGCTCCGGTACCACCCGCCTGGCCACTAGCACCGACAGGGCCTGGTGCACCGCCCTGGCCAGTGAATCCAGTAAAACCATGCGAGCCGGTCGTACCCACTTCACCAGCCGGACCTGTCGCACCTGTTGCTCCTTTCACACCAGTCCCTGGCGGACCAGTCGCGCCCACAGCGCCCGTGAAACCTACAAACACGCACAGTTTTAAATTTCTTTTATATTATGTCAAAATGTAAAGTACTAAAGAGTTAAAAGCAAAGGTCAAAAACAAAGTCTGCAGACTGCAGTAGCTAGTAGTAAATAAGTAAGTAAGTGAGTAAAATGTAAATTTATATATCGAATATTGTTAAATTAACCTTTAATGCGCTTTTAGTAATCACTAAATGCTTCGCTGATGACAAAAGTTGCGTTGTAACGCCGCATCAGACCAGATATGCGATGACAAAGAAAAACTTTTTTCGAGGATTTCCAGATAGCCTGCCATAATTAAACGGCCACCCACACCCAGACAAGTCGATGAACCGAGACGAGGGGTCTTACCAACTTCCACACATCTATGACTACTTACTGCCCGCCGCAGCTACACCTGGCGGACAGTCGTTCCGACGAAGGCAGCAGCGGTTGCCGAAACGTCAACAAGAACAATAATAAAAAGTTGTAATTTGATGAATTTATTGTAACTTTTTAAGCCACCCACAGTGTTCAACAAGCTTTAGTCTATTGCCGTCAGTCGCAGACGCGGCGACTAAAAATTATTTTGTCATGTACCCATGAGCAACATTAAATTTTTATTCCACTTTTGGTTATAATACAACTACCACACTGCAAGTTAGGTTGTTTGAAGTCAAATCAGCGAAAGAAAATGTCACTCACATTAATTATTTTCGTTGAAATTTACACCGAATAGGCCTAATGTAATCTAAGTTAAATGCTACAGGCAGTTTGTTCATGTACTCAATGTGATGCACCGAGATGTTTCCATCGAGAAAGATTTATTGCAAAACGAGCAATTCACTCGGTTCATAAATTGATTAAACGAAGCGCCAAGATGAATAATGAATATTACGGTCAGCACGAGGATCTGCTACCCGAGTGCTATTCGTACAAGACGCCAGCACAGCGGTAGACGTAGGTCTACGTAGACGTAGGCCGTGCGACAGACAGAACGGCACGCCGCCACACGCTCCTGCCAATTTGCGTGTGAACGTTAGTTTAATTCAGACTGCTAATACGTCCGGCTCTTAAAACGGCGTGAACTCATCATAATAGGCCTATAACCAGTCGATTACGCTGTTTAGGTGTTATTCGTCGACTAGCCCAGCATGTGATCATCACTGAGATAGCCTAGAACGAACTCCATCACTCTAGCTCAGTGCACCATCAATGAATGGCGTCGCCGGCTGCAGTGCGTCCAACAAGAAGAACACAATTGATATATTTTTATTGCTAATTCAACCGTAAAGATGTAGTTGCGTGTCACAGCTTATCCTGCTTAAAACTGTCCAATCTTATTATTTTTGTTATTATTGAGTTCACCGTGTGGCAGTCCTACAGGCCGCATTACTCGTCCTGACCGTCTGTCGGTCTGTCTGTACCACATGAGCTAAACCATAACAGGCGAACGCTTTTCTGGTCTTTTTCTACTCAAACGGTGTCAAGTCATAGTAACCAGACGTCGAAAACATCCAGATTAAAACTATGTGTATCTCACAGTGTAGTGTTGCGACAAGTCAGAAATGCTGCAAGTCCGTGAGATCTTGAGTCATCATTTTATTGCTAATTTACTGCCAGTGAACGATCGTTGAATAATCTGAGAAAGTTACGGCAAAAACATTGGCTTTTTCGGGCCACTCTGTAGTGTTGTGATCATACCTGAGGCTCCGGTGCTGCCGGTTGCTCCGGTAGAACCAGTGAGTCCTATAGCACCAGTAGATCCCACCAGGTTCGACACGTCTGTACACAGACACAATGGCAGAATGTATTGTCAGTCATGAGACAGAGTGAAACCATCAACGACATCTATTGTCATCGATCATCATAACCAGCATCCGTTTATCACTATATGTAGCTGGTTAATTTTTTTGAAGTTTTTACTTAGGCTTGGTTCTAAGACAGGCTTGTTTAGGCCTACACAAATAGGCCTATGTTTACAACAAAACGGGTAGAAAAGTTTACAATAACAAATGAATAAAACAATAGCACTAATCAGAACCAGTCTTTAGGTCTTTAGTTTATAATAACGCCCACTAAAACATGTAGGCCTAAGCCAGGCCAAATTTTAAAGTGGCGTTGAAAAAAAGAAATGCTGCGTTTGCTAGACGGCAGTTTGCTGAAGAACTGTCTGATTTCAAAACGAATGCGGGAGAAAATGGCGGGCTGCAAATGACCGAAAGTACAAAAACCAGAGAAGAAACAACCAGCAGAAGCCTAGAAAGGTTGCTGCATGATTGGAAATGTCAAGAACGCAACAAAAATCAACTGACACGAAACTGGCAGACATCAGAGTGTAGGAAACGCCGCAATTGCCATTGTAACCAACGCACTGTTTGTGAAATGGCCAGGGCCTACTGTTTTGTGTACCGTACAGAACATCTTTATATAGAGTCATCGGCAATGGCACCGGCTAGACCATACGAAGTTTCCTATTTGAAGTCGATGGTCAACCACAGCGGTAAACCCCATAGTCGTTTGTAAAATAATTGCCTGAGCATACCAAGTGACCGACAACTGGTGGACGTCGGTTATAGAAAAGCAGACGGTCCTGATATAAAAATTTCTTATTAGAAATAAATATCAAAATACACTTACTAATATCGAGGCGCACAGCAATGGAATAGACGGCTGGCAACAAATTTTGTCGGTCACTGTTAATGATGGCTCCGACAGCTGGAGCGCTTAGTCCAACGGGTCCAAAGTCGTAGTAATACGTATGTTTGTTTTCGGCGTACAAAAACACAAAGTCGTCGTTATCTTCTATAAAAGTCCAGCCGATTCGGTCTCCAAACCTGGCAGTGAACGTGTTATTTGCTTCTTCCAGGTTGTACTGCAACATGCACAGCCATCAACAGTTACTGACGATCGACAGCGTTAACACGTTAGACATTACAGGAGCAAACACATCTGCAACGGCATTTTTGTAGCAAACCTGAGAATGTGCAGTAAAGCTAACAATGCAGTGTTTATAGCGCTGGAAATCAGGATTATTGCACTGGAGAGGCCATGATATAGATGTAAAGGACACTTGAAAGGTAAGGTGTTGGGAGGAATGTCCCCTTCCTACCAGGGGAGGCGTCTGAAGTGTCTGTGCCTTCTCTTAATTTTTTTCGATTTTGTTGCTTGAAAAAGAAATGTTTTAGTGCACATTTTGAGTAACTGAGCTTAAAGTCGAACACAAATTGATAAATAATTCATGTGCGGTCTCCTAAAAGGGCACATGCCCCAGTGCCTCTATGGTTACACCACTAACTACTGCATGGATGCTACTAGCAAGCTTTCTCCGTCTCTGGCCTGATGACGTACCGCAGAGACGTTCGCGTCGTCAAGTTTACACCGCCTCGGTCTTTGGACGATTACGTAAGACATTTTTCTTCTCCGAGTACAGTGGGTATTAATATATGCAGCGCACTGGTGCGTCGTTGTGGCGCTAATGCGCTATAAACTTACGTTTTGCTTACTTAGTTATCAACGACTGGCAGACAAACAGAAGGACATCCAGACACAGCTTAATACATAGCGTCAGCATAGCAAGTTGTGCGAACGCCCTAAAAACTAGGCCTATCTCCCTAAAGCGACTTAGGCTAAGTGTCCAGGTGTCCAAAGCACTAACGCGTTCATCAACGTAAACTAAGCTGGTTAAAAAGGCTCATTGGCTCCAAAAAACACCACCTCAGTGCATGCATGTCAGCAGCAGTCTTCCCCAAAAAGAAAGGATTATTATTACATTTTATATCAGTCATTTCTCACTGTTGCAGTAGGGCCTACTTGAGGCGACAAATGCATTTAAATTTATGTAAGTAAACGCTGTACACACTAAACCAACCACAGCAGATAACGGAACCTAAAAATTTTGGTCATTAAGGCCACAGTTTAAGAGATAACGGAAATCAATTCATTAGCGTATACTCACAGTATACAGTCCTGCCGTTGTATTAGTCACTTGAATCCTTTGCTGCCACACAAGTTGAAATCTTAAAACTGTAATGTCTATAGGCCGCCAAATCTGCAGGCGGTAGAATATCTCTCTGTCAGGTGTCCTTGTGCCAAATGAATATAGGTAAATAGCTAAAACTCGGCTGTCCGGCAACAGAAAATTATAGTCGATGTAAGACTTCGATCTGCCATAACCTTCCCTCGGGGTAGCCCTCCGTGTGACGTTGTTGCCGTATATATTGTTCTCTCCTGGCATACGAATAATCAAGCTCCGGTCTGTGAAAACACATCGCACAACACTGAGAAGCTCGCCTTCTGCTTAGTCAAAGATCAATTATTACTGCCAAATCAAAATATAAAAAAGAAAGCAGTGGCGTTGTTGAAATAATGAAACATTTTTGTTACGCGTTATAGCTAGCAGCCGGGTTAAAACGTAACATTACTTGATAAAAATTTTAAAACGTACATGCAATTAAACCAGAGTGACAATTTTTAAACAATAGCTACAATAAAAAGGATTTGCAAAGCGGGTTGTCCGCGTTTTTAGCAGTTCATATAGAAGGTATGATGCGGACAGTTTAAAGAATGAAAAAGCACGTCTTCAAATGTGCAGGATGTTTCAGCTGTTAAACAAACGTTCAGTCAACTGTACGCCTACATGCTTTGCTTTCCACATGCAAATTTAAATTAACTTTGAATTCTAGTAAAAATGAGGCTTTAATACACACCTTGTTCAAAATGTGGTAGCAAAACTGTCAGCACACACAAACACACAAAACACATGCAATTAAAATTCAAGATACACATTATGTCTCAAAAACAAAATTCATAAAACAAAAAACGCAATCGTTCTTTATGAATAACCAGTCAAATGTTGTTACTTTTATTTATCTTGTATTCGCATTCTTTGTCTGCAATAAGAGAACAACCGCGCGTTGGCTACGAATTTCGTTGCAATGGAGACCGGCTATTAGCAGTCGTCCTTTTTGTGCCTACATTAACCATATAGCAGAAACATATTAATAAATGTACAGATAGCGTAATATTCACTCGTATCCTTAATATCTGTCAGCGAACAACAATAAAAAAACTTAAGACAGAGATCACAACAACAGTTAGGCCTACATAATTATTGATAAACTAGTTTTTAGTCTGTGCCCGATCCCTTCAAAAAATTTCGTCAAGATCCATTTCTGACTTTTAGAGATTCTTTACACAGAATTGCATACACAGTCGGACCTAACTGCTGTTACGGTAACGAGAAAGAAGAAAGAACGTACAGTAAGTGTACTCGAGTGTTCTGTGTTATGTAGCTACACGAAATAGCAGACACAATAGACTCAACCCACTAAAGCCTACTTATCGGGAGCTTTGGGTCTAAGTATGTTATACTTCTTAAAATTTTGGAAGTTGGAATTAAGCCTATAAGCTGAAAAAATATTTGTTTTTTTCTTGCGTTTCGTGGAATACGATAGACAAAAAACGTAATAAAGGACTAAAAAGACTTTTAAAGCCACAGTATTTTAGCTCCAACGCCGACAACGACATATAATAAACAAATAATTTTTATGTAATCGCATCATTTGATCATACCTGGCAATTCTTGAGAGCAGACATGAACGACACAGACTGCTACCAAATGTAGCAACAGCAGCAACCTCATTGTCTTCTCGTACGATCTTCCACAATCACGTCAAACAGCTCTGCAATATCAACATTTTTCATCAGCAGATTAGCATCAATAACTCAGAAAATTGCTGAATTTTCTAACAGAACAACTCGGCGGTATAAGTGATAATTATTGTGTAAACAGACAAAACACTCGATCGCTGTAACGAAGTATCGATTAAACGCCAAGAACGATAACTCTCTGCAGTAGGCCTACCTATTTACTCAGCACGGTTGTACTTGTACAATTTCAGAAACTTTGCTACATTTAGAAAATAAACACTTGCAAATGTTCATTTTACGCGAAGCCATGGCCTCATAAGCAAATGTTTGTGAATACGCTTGTACAAGCCTAAGGTAAGCTACCAACAGCTTATATCCAAACGCGTGAAAAAATGTTAAAAAAGAACGAGAAACAAGAAACCCAGCTGTCGCTAGAGTGGACCGACGGTATGCCGGTGTCCGAAAGGCAGCAAATCTGAACGCCTTTTAGTGATTAATATCAACCTTAGCCCTATCTCTCACCGTTTAGCCACAGCACATCCGTTGCAGGCGGACAGAGAGACAACAGACAACTCGTAGCAGCTTAACGGTCAGTCCAAAAATGGTTGACAGAGTTGTTTAAGGTGAACTATAAACCCTCTATTAATATTTTTTTCTCTTTTTTTCACTCGTCGATAAGCGAACTGTTTGAAAGACACGCTTAAGCAGACAGTGAGTGGTGTTTGTTGCGAAGACAGCAGCTATCACGTAGACCCCACACATGTCGTTGTCAGCCAAGGGCGTGGGGGTAACCGAATTACAAGCCGCTCACAGAAAGACGCGTCGCAGTACAATATTCTTTTAATACAGCCGTAGTCAGACCGTTGACAGTGGTTTTATAAGTGGTCTGATTCAAACGAATGAACGAATGAATAAATTCAAAACAATTTTGTACTGCAGTATCATTGTACTTATAGTTCGTTGCTATAAATACACGGCATATCCACGACGACGGCCGTACAGATTTAACCACTAACCGCTTTTCAAAGAGGATAGCAGCAAACCGTGGCAATTCATGCAACCAATTTTACACCGAAATTTTAAATTTCACAAATAACGAATTTGATCCGTTCACGAAATTTAATCATCATTATCATCATCATCATCATCGTGACTAACTTAGCATAAACTTGGCTTTAACACAGGTTAAAAACTAATGTTTTCGTTTAAACAATCGCATTGCTTTTGGTTCGGTTCTGGTCATACTAACGACAAGCGTAATGTCACAAACATCATCATCAGCAGCATCGTCACATACTTGTAGTGCGCAGATATACAGTTAAAACAGGCCATCGCGCAGTATAAAGGTCAAAGACAAAACAGTAGCAGATCCAATCCGCCAAACAGCGTTCGATCCGCATTCTGCAATGTCGTGGCTTTTAATTATGCGGTTAATTTCTGCTCTGAAGTGCGTGAACATTGTTGCGGGCAATAAAAGACTGTTAGCACTGCTGTGGCACGCAGAACACCACGCTATACGAAGACACCGTCTATACGATAGGCCTATACTATAGGACGATATGAGTATGGCACATGCAAGTCGACGTAGCATGGAAGCCGTAGCCGATGCTAATTGCTGATACTGTCCGAGTCGCAATGCCCTACAGACATTTACTTGTATCAAACTGTGCAGTCTGCGCATGCCGCACGCACTTCTGCTGATATTGTTAACGAAGCTTGGCATAATTTTAACATCTTTTGCAAATACAAAATTCTCGCGCTCATGTTCAATTCACTACCATCATCATTGGCGAAAACAAAAACAGTGCAGTGAGACAGTACTAAAGCGACAGAAGCAACCGGGCAAAACTGCACTTGTAACAGTTGCCCAAAATAATATCATTATAATTATAACACACAAGAACATTTTGCAAGAGACAGCGTGAAACACAAAGAAATCACTGCATTGCAGAAAAAAAATTAGGCCTAACGAGTTTTACACAACGTTCGAACTTTTGAAAAAAACATTTATTAGGCATTTATAAGACATAACCAATGTTACCAAAAATTGTCTCCATAGTGTTTCATAAATATTTTTTATAATTACTATAAATTTTCAAGCCAAAATGTTTACACCAGCAAGCTATTATCGACACAAAATAATACTGCGTGTGACTGACTGATTTATCAATAATGCGTAAACAAATAAAAAATAACACACAAGAGAAATACAAAAATTTAAAATACAAAACAAGTGCTAAATCCGAACATAGCTAAACTAAGCTAAACTACGACGATATGGCGGTTATGTTACTCGCGAGACAAAAACAAGTTAGCAGCCTTTGGCCGATTCAGCCGCAATACGGCAACGTAAAGGGCCAAAAAATCAATTATTCTACTTCACTTTTTCTTAGCGCCCCCGCTTGGAGTAAAATTTATCAATAAATTACTGTAGATAAACCTTACACCGCAAAGACTAAGTGGTCTTCAGTTTTTTTTTACAATATTAGCGCACGACAGACAGACGGGCGACATATAGACATCCGGTCGTATACCAATAGTATTTATTTTACGCCGTTACCTGGAGTTAACTGTACAGTAAGCCTATATCATAAGTGCTATCAAATAAATGGAGTTTTGCTGTATTGAATGTGTTCGCTAATTTTAAACCACTGCAAACATTGTTGAGATTGACAATAGAACCGTTGTGACGTACGACATAACTCATGTACGACATTAACCGCAAAAGGATCTGTCTGTAGATTACTGGAAAAAAGAGAAGAAAAGTAAGAAGATCCTAAGTAGTAGCCAGTGAGCTGCAAATCCAGTAAGCTGCCTTGTAGTAGCTAGTGACCTTCCTTTTAAATATTCCATTTAAGGGTCAGCGTCGCCGCGTCGGTTAGGGTTAGCATTAGAGATAAAGCCAGTAGTTAGGATTAGTGCCAGTGTTGTTTAAACACAACACTTAAATTGAGTAGGTAGCTCCTGGCTACTACTACTTGAAGAGTCTTCCGAAGACGTAAGCCCTATTAGCAGAGAAAGACTGGTGGAAAGTCTGAAATACCTCGTATAAAAATAAGCGAGTAATAGCTCAGTAGCATTTGCGGTTCTGCAAATTTAAAGTTCACGAACAAGTGGTAATATATCAGAAATGGTACAAGTTGTACGCGTCATTTACAGTAGCTCATTTAGCAGAAAATCGCGTTTTATTTACTGGATAACACCACTAACGAAATCCTAAGGCTCATTTTAGCTACTGCGAATTCTTTTTTTTAAGAATTTGACCGTTCACCAAAGTAGCAGAAATTAGCAGAGATAAAAGTAACCTGTCCAATTAACAGCGCATCTCCAGGACGTTAATCCAACGACTTTGCACTTCTACTATATTTTATTGTTTTTCGTTGTTCTTGTGATTATATTTAGTCACTCACCAGAATGCTGAAGACCCGTACTACATTGCATTTGCATTCAACATCAAGACATATGCACTCAAATCTTTGCAGTCGTCGAATATTATTTTCTTTACAAAGAAACGACGGCAACAGTGCTACGGCAGACCAGAATATCGTGCTTGCAAGAGACACGAGCGCACATACCCACGCAGCCGACATGCACAGCGAATTCGGTTGTAGGAGTATATAAAAGTCATGATCAAGCAAACGCACGACTCAGCGTCGGTCAATCATTGCAACTGTCATATATCGTCGCGTCGTGACCACACAGTCCGTAGGCCTGCACTAGAGCTCTGCACGGGCCGGGCGGCCGGGCGGCTCGGCCCGGCCCGGCGTTGAAAATTTCTTCTAGAAAACGGGCCGGGCCGGGCCGAGTAGTTACCGGGCCGGGCCGGGCCGGTTTGCATAGGCCCGTGAAAATTACAATTTGTCAGATTCGCAGATAATGGCGTCATGGACATCTGGACTCTGGCCCATTAGTCTAGGTCGGCACTCGTCAGGGGAGGTAGAATGACGCTCTCTATTCCACGGCGGGCTGTTTGGTGGGCTCCTACACCTCTCCTTCTTCTGATAGCGGCGCGGCGCGGCGGGGGATCACTTTGGAGTGGCAGTAGCAAAGCAGAAGACCGACTTTTTCCTGGCTCAGCAGGTGCCGTCACTGCAGCGACAAGTTTAAACAGGACAATGACGAGTTTTGTCATGATTGTTCTCGTAATGTCGTTTAATAATCGATTGCTTTGCTTGTGCAAAACGTGTCTTTGTTTTTTTGTCTACGGGCCGGGCCGGGCCGGGCCGGGCCGAAATACAAGTAGTTAACGGGCCGGGCCGAAACGACGTCGGGCCGGGCCGGGCCGGGCTGAGAAATTTCGGCCCGTGCAGAGCTCTAGCCTGCACCGTGCTTACCTGGCGTGCGACGCGCGTCCAGAACTCCGCTATATCCTTCCTTCCGTGAGTCCGCGCGGCGTCCCGTGCATCCGTACTCGCGCCGTAAATTACTGTCGTCGTAACAGCACCATACAATGCGCTAGGCCTACCAGACTTACAGACAGAACCGCAGACTCGCTGTCGGCATATAGTGCAGCCAGCCTCGTACGTGACAGTCGGTCACGGTCCGTTGCACAGCATCAACCGTGGCGGACAGAGACCTCGACGGCCTGGCCTGCCCCGGCCCGGCCCGGCCCGATCTATGCTACGGTCGCACGCAGACACCGGAAAGTCGAGTTTTTTACTTCCATTAATATCTATGCAGTCGAGCGTGTAACCGATGACCTACAACTGGCCGCCTCCAGTGTCTCGCTGTAGAGTTTAACCCCGCTAGTTGTGGCTATTGGCCATCCCGCCCAGGTGACTGCCCACAGCGCCGTTTTTATCAAAGAACTGCTGACCTAATTACAATATAGCTTGCGTGTGCTATATTGCTCACGTAGCTCCGGGACTATATATAGCCTAGGCTTTACAATCTATCGTTCGCAATGCTATACAAATAGCAGAGGGCTTTAAAGGTAAAATTATGCCTCTGGAAGCCAGCTGAAAAAAAACAGCGAATTTTTTGTGACCAATAAGACGCCACAAATTACATGTATCGAGACATAATTTTTCCCTAATAATATTCGTTATTATTGATTGAATTGCGAATTAACTAATGACAACTATAAAGGCAGTCAGAGACCACAACACTCCTCCAATAGCGGTGCTTCCACCTGGTGAATGCAAAAAAAACAATACATTTTTTGTATGCGCCAGGTGATAGCACTGTTTGCCACCAAAATCTGTAAAGCACGTAATGTGACTAAATGGTACGTCATAGGGGGTCAGCGATAGTGCCGTTGGATAGGGCGATGACGATTTTTAGGCTGTCATTAATAACCATTAGTAACCATTAGAAACCTTCAGCGGTTTGGCCGCAGTTTTGAATACAAAGTTGCTGCCTGCAGCCATCACCCACATGCGCCGAATTACCGTATACGTATCGTATTCTAGCGTTGATTGTAACGTTTCATATAGCAGCGTCACCATAGCGTGTATAAAACTGCAGTCACTCTAGAAAATCGCTTTTTTTCAGCGATTGGAAGTCGGACGTTGGCCTTCTTTATAAGAGATACAGTCAGCTCACTTTAGCGACAGCTGGGCTTTTTGTTTTCATTATGCTGCAGCTAACCTGCATGGACACATTGGTTCCTGTTTATCACTGTTGATGACTTAGCTAATATACGGTTTAACCTAGCATAGACAAATGGAGCAAAATGCACGACCACAATTCCAACTTAAGCCATGTGTGTTGTGTCTATGGCTTGCTTACGTTGCAGGTAGCAAGGTAGCAGCCATTCTGATACAAAATATCCAATCTATAAATGATAGCCGACCGCAGCGCTTGCTCAGCATCTAGTATATCGAATGACATCGGCGAGGCATTGGAGCAGAGAAGTCGTTTCTTGAAATAGAGACCACGAATGCGCGCATCCGCACCACGAGACCAAAAAAAACAACACGCAAACTCTTGCACATATTTTCGCCAAATATTGACGGATCTTCACGATTTTTACTGGATGCTAATCGGACAATTTTGCAACAAAGCAGTCGTTACAGATCTCACTACTAACATCTAAAAAATGTCGCTACACTATGTGAAATATTAGTTTTTATGAAATACGCCGGCTGAAAAAAAAACAACAAAACCCAGCTGACGCAAATGGGAACGCAGGACAGTTGTATGAAGGCCTACTGCGAATAAAATGAAAGCTTACCCATCCCAGCAATTAACACTGGACACCATAATTTTCATTCATTCATTTACATAGGCCTACCCCAGAGAGCACAACCGGTCTCGCCAGGCTGCTGCAGTAAGCGGCCGAAAGCGCGCATTTTGAAGGGGTATCTAAGTTTGACGCTCCCGTACAGATAATTCCTCGGACTCAAGGACCGAAATTTAAACTACTAAAAACTACGTTTAATGCTAAAAAATTCATATGCAAGTTGTCCCGGTCTATCTCTTGCTATTTCAACGCAATTTGCTCTTAAATTGTGTGTCGCAGCCCTTAATCGCCAAAAAATCCATAAAACCCCCTATTTTGACGTTTAAGGTCATTCAAGGTCTTTTTTGCTTTTTGCGTCAATCTAAAGCCAGTGTACGACTTTCTATTAATGATTAATAGTAATCCAGTCCCTATCTCGCACTGTTTCTGAGATATAGCAACTTATTGGCTAAAAGTCGCAAATTTTTCCTACTCCCTCTTATTTGACGCCCTCGCTCAGTGTGACCCTTTTCGAATTTATGGAAAAGCTTTACGGTTCCTGAAACTAGAGTCTTCCAGGCAGCGACGGTGAAGATTTTTTGATCCTAGCTTGCACCGTTTTCGACTGATCCACCCGTGTGACGGACGGACAGACGAACAGACAGAGAGACAGACAGAATTGCGATGGCTAAGACGCGCTACAGCGTTAGCTGCTTTTGCGCGTAAAAACGGCAGCGGCAGACCAAGCGCGTACGCACTGAAGAGACTGTAACCGCGATATATGCTCGTAACAAGCCATCACGACCAGCTACGATTTGTCGTTCAACACTTCGCGTAGCACAATCTACTGTTGAACGGACGTTTTTCAACACGTGCTTGGTCTCATGTGTTGAGTGTATTGAGCGATGTTAGCTAAACAACTGACTGAACAACCACCATGCGACACAGAGCTGCTTAAAACTTATGCCGAATTATGTTACCTTCATTTGGATTTGGCTTCATAGCAGAAATACTTATTTCCGCAGCGACAAATTGCATTAGTTTCCACAGCTTGATATTACGCCATGTAATGATATCTAATGATCAAGCTGTCTGCTAACTAGCTTTATATCAAAAATAACAAGAAGCCCAGCTGTCGCTACGATAGCCGACCGTAATTGTTGTCAGTGACCTTCGAGGTTATCCAAGGTTGATAATTTTCGTTTCATAAGAAAAGGAGTATGGGACTTCCAATTAGTGACTTGGCCGTATCTCTCATCGTTTTCGAAATACAGCCAGTTTTCCATTGAAAAACGAACATTATTTCTACCCCCTTCATTCAACTCCGAATTCAGAAATGTTCCTCTTGCACTAGATAGCTGAAATGCTGCATGCATATGTTTAAGGCACAGGGTAATTATTGGTGTAAAAAGTTTTTTCCCAAGAGTTACCGTTTAGCCACAATACATCCTTTACAGACGGACAAACGACAGACGGACGACAACCGTACCATAAGCTCGACCGTTACTTAAGTACGGTCGGATAAAAATTGGTCTATATTTGGTGAAGATATATATAACATTTTTTCATGACTCATGGTGTTCAAAAATAAGCCTATGCAAATGAGCTAGCAGATTCGAAATGTTCTCGACCTGACTGCTACTTCTGACAATCTTTTATTCACCAACATTGGTAGCACAACAAAAAAAGAAAGAAAAATAGATGAAAATTAGGAACTACATAAATAATAGTAATCAATAACGATTAGATACAATACATAAATAATAATAATTAATAATAATTAGTAGAAGGAATTGTCCGGGCAAGTACACACAAATCAGACAATTGAACATTACAAATTAACGTTAAGCTTGCG
>Ga0056128_1000926_pt1 | contig 30251 bp, 16 predicted proteins | sample WorMetLIZISLAND2_FD_71113 | JGI IMG/M metagenome (GOLD analysis project Ga0056128, IMG submission 71113) | Marine gutless worms symbiont microbial communities from Max Planck institute for Marine Microbiology, Germany - Olavius geniculatus... ... | reverse complement strand
AAGTAAATAAATATGCACCCATGTCAATAAATGTCTAGGCTAAAAACATGCCAAATATTATCCAATTTCGTTTATATTTGACAAAGTTATTACAGAAACAAAACAGTTCCACTTTTTTATCGTTCACAGTGTATATAGCTGTATATGGGAAACTCATCAATAGCTCTGAGTGTCACCTGCCATATGAGATCACACTGCCACCTAACACAAGAATGCATCCTGCTTTAACTCCAGCCAAATAGACTGGTGGAAAATTAATAGGCACAGTATACAATTACGGAAACACAGAATTTGTGACAGAAATCATGGAAACCATGATTTTCGGCAAATGCGGTGATTTTGCCAAAATGCCATGTGTTAAGCCAAAATGCCATGATGTTGCTTTTTTACAAGAATTTTTTGGTTTTAATTAACAGAAGTTGAAGTTTACTGTCTGATTTTAGCACAGAAATATTTGCCCTTATTGTCTTTACTACCAACGTCCATGAGCTTTGTTACTTGCTGGCTTAATATGTGAGCATGACGTTATCGTAGAAATATGTATTTTGATGCTCTGAGGTGACAAAATTTTACAGATGAAAATCTTGCACTGCATGTAATGATGCTAGATGTTGTGATTTGATGCCATGATTTTTATGATTTTTACAAATGTTTGTCGTGTTTTTGCCATTTTTTGCCGTGGTTTTTTACTCTTTCTAAGATTTCATGTAATCAAGATCCCTGGAGGGATGGAAGACTGAGTTGGTCTTGTTGTTGGTTACATGCTGAGAACCGAGATGGTTTACCTGTCTGCAGACAATTGCCCATCCATGTCACGTGATAGTAACATGGATGTCCTGGGAGTTAAAGTCAAGATATTTTGGTTGTAAGTCCACGTCCTGACTACCACGCCATCACAAGGGTATCATTACTGAGTGGATTTGTGTACAGTCGATGGAGCCGATAGCAGCTGACGAGCTGAAAGCCGAGAAATTTCCTCGCATCTCAGCTGAAGATCTGATCGAGTTATGTGAGCTGTCGGGACCGTCTAGGGCACCGACTCCCGCCAAGTCGTCAAAGTCCAGCAAACCTCTCATTGTTGTCATTGATGTACGCAGTGAGGACGAGTATCCTTTGTAACTGTGAAACTACACTGTGTCTCAAAAAACACAACCTATTAATTTACAGTTGTAGCATTTGTCACGAATGGAGAACATGTCTCCTTTGGATATATGTCCAAGTAAAGGGACAGCAGTTTATGCACTTATTGTAACTTCTGTCATGACAATGACCTTGTGGCAATGAAATCATCTCTAAGTCGTTTGTCTACTAAACTGGGTTAAAGCACTCCATAATTGTGTCTCAGTGCATCTGTGAGAGCTTATAGTTCATTGACTGAAAAATGAGCTAAATAAACAATGCATTTTCTTCAGCAGTTACTACAGTTAGCTTGTAGTCAAAATTAACGATTAATTAATAGTTATTTTTTTCAAAGTTAACTCTTAAAAAATTTAATCATTAGCAGCTGTAATTTTTCTGCATTTGCTGCAGAATGCCGTTTGTGGTTGTAGTGTTGTAACTAAGTAAGTAAGTAAGTAAGATTATTTAGAAGGTGCAATTATTAGAATTAGAATAGCAATTAGAAGGCTTGCAATTGTTGTATTGCTTAACAGTGCGTGTCAGATACAAGCGAGGTGCTGTGCCAAGAAGCGTCAACATTCCGTTCCATGGAGCCTTCAATGCCGACGGTTCACTCGTTCCATGCCCTGCTGTCAGCCTGCTGAACCAGCATCGGAATCAAGTCAAAGTTGTCGTTGGTGGATCCCGAGGAAACCATGCTAACCAGGTATGTATGCAAGCCAATCATGCTGACCGACTGTTCACTGAATGGCACAGCTCCAAGTTAGTTGCCTGTCGTCGTATTTAACGCATGTTGATGATGTATCCAGTAGACACAGGCTTAGGACATTCTCTGCAAACCATCCAACATTACGGACCTTTTGCCATGCCACAGCCAGCACAAGGCTTTTCTTATAACAACCTATGGAACAACCTGTGGAACGAACTCATCGTACATCACTACTGAAAGCACGTAGTCAGACGTGAAAGTTTTCTAGAAAAGGAGTAACTGATGTGCCATTTTACAGCTTCAAAGGTCAAGTCAAAGGTCAAGGTTACCAGATGTCAAAAACCTCCTGAAAGTGACGCATGCCTCTCGTCGTTGTTCAAGAGCAACCAAGCGCAGCGCTTAACTAGGTAGTTGACGTTAAAATAATTAAGTGTTGTCTAATAGCTAGATAGGCGGCCGCATACGTCCACTTTGTATAGTTTGTGTAGTTTTGTGATTGTCATATTATCTGAGCATGATATGTTGATTGATTTGCAGTTCGCAGAGTGCTTGATTCAGCTGGGCTACTACAAAGTGTGCGTGCTTCATAAAGGCATAGACATTCTGCGAGCCACTCAACTGCTGACCATTCCAACGCCAGACTTGTGATCACATCAGATCACTGCTAATCCAACTGAACTTCTAGGCAGCTTGTTATCTGTCTTATTTTACGCTAGCACTCATACTGCCTGTGCTAACATACTGTGACGATAACCCATCAGCAGTGTCATTCGTGACCAAACAAATGTCTGTGTAGGTCACACAACTATCGGCCAGCATGGAATGAGTGTGTTAATTTGTTGAACCGCCATCTGGAATGCATAAGGTCGGATATACACGGTTATACACAGACACTATGGTGAATGAAGTGTCATGAAATCAGTTCGTTTAACAATCAGCTCACTTATCCAACTGATGCATTGGTTTGACATATGCATACTTTGCATCAAGCTCACTGCGTTGCTAATGATATGATGCATCGATCTTATGTTGCAACTTCCTCATGCATTTAAGGGTTGTATATTTGTCAGTACTTGCTGCTGTTTAAGTTGGTTACTGCAAATGTCTCAAATTTGGGATGGAGCTCAGTGAGCGGTTCTACAGGGCTGACGCCCAACTAATAATGTCAGCCACAGTAAAAACAGTAAAAAGGTGTAAAACATTCCTCTGATTCCAGTTGCCGCCAGTTCCTAAAACATCCTTCAAAAAAAATTTGTATTAGACCACTCCAAAATATTGGTTTTATTTTCACCTTTAACAAAGTTTTACTGAAGCATAACTGACACTGTTTGCATTTAGTCTGCTATGCTGCAGATTTTTACTTTGGCCTTTCATGATTCAGTGTCTTTGTCTTTTGATGCGCTGTTGTGTAATATTACATGGAATGCCATTATACAAAAATATAATTACTTTCCCCTTCTCTACAAAGTTCATCAGCCTGCAACTGGAAGCACAGGAATGTTTTGGGCCCAAAGGTAACAAGGTTCATTTGTGTTCAATTATGTGTATAGCATGTTCTGTACGAGGGATGATCAATAAGTACTGAGAATCAATGTATTAGACTTGAATATTTATCACAGTCTATGTGTCAGTAAAAAGTTACATTTTCTACGTACATATATTGGTTTGTTGCAGATGCAACGTCACTATAACTCATGACGTCATAGAGCATCAAACAGAAACGATTCACAGCGTCAGTGCAAACAGCATTGAATCATACACTGTCATGCATAGCCGACAACACAAAAGTAGAATTTCAGATATCAACAGATAATAGTTACTGGGGGTTTGTTCGTTACTGTATGCAGGAAGCCAGAGTCGTTAACAGTTTGTTGGGCAAACGTAGACTTGTGGTCTGGACTGCAGTACAGGATTAATGGCAGAGTGCATGGGGCTCACTCTTGGGCCTCCGCATATTGAGGGCCATCACGTAACAAGTGAAATTGCTAAACCTTTCGTCAACCCAACGGATGTCATAAACTGTTAACTTTAACGTAAAATTATTACTGGTAACGTTAAATCTTGACATGACATCATTATTAGCTCAAGCGCTTTTATTTACGGGTTTGGGAGAATCAGATGCTTCAGGGCACCACATTGCTAAATTCGACTGCAGACTGGAGAATTATCGTACAACAGCGAGCCTAATTCTACGCTGTCTGCATTAACTCTCTAAATCGTTTTTCTTTAACTCGCTATGACGTCATTAATTACAATGACGCCACATCCGCAACAAACCCATTAGTGTTTGTAGAAAATGTATTTTTTACTAATATACAAACTGTGAAAAAATTTCAGTCTTATACATTGATTCTCATTACTTATTGATAAACCTCCGTATTTGTGTTTTCAGTGCAGCAGCTGCTCATGTTTTCTAATCACTATTGGTGTGTCGGTCTCACATATCAGTAACCATTTTTGTTTTTATTACTTTGTTAAGTTTGTGTCGGTATGGGTGTCTGTACATTTGATCATTCAGTCTACTATATCATACAGTTTTCTGAAGCCATGTGATAGTGTAAATGTTGTTTAATATATTATTCTGTAGATGTTCTGCAACGAATGTTCGTAAAAATTAATGCAGTAAACAGAATGCAACTCTAAATGCACCTCTGCTGCAAACGCAGTTACTGCATATATTTAAAAAGTGTCCAACAGTCGTTGACATTCAGTTTATAATGCGCAGCAGCCATCAAGCAGTTTAAAACAAAACAGTTACCAGTGGGGTATTTAGGGGCCCTTGTGCGTCGGCCCTCTTTGACAGTGAGAAAATTTTATGAAAATTAAAAATATAAGATAAAGGGCCGGGCTAACATAATCTAAAATGTACACTGCCAGGTGCTGCTTTTCAAATTTCTAAATACACCACTGTGTACCACAAAGTTTTTTTCACCAGTTTAAAACTGTGTGTCTGTGGCGTCGTGATAGGCAGAGGGGCCTTTAAATTTTAGCCCATTGGAAAAATTTTCTTCCAAGAAGACAAAATTTGGGGCTGAAAATATCTTATTCTGGTTTCTGTAGATTGGACAGTATGACTCAGATCTTGATTAGGTTGCATTTGTCTAGTTTAGACACGCTCTTACACAATGCTAGAATCTCATTTGCTAAACAGTGTTCTACCTCCAGTAATTGTCTTGTTCAGTACTTGTCTCAGCTTATGTCATATACTGGTTTTTAATGCATTTCTTACTGTAAATACTACATTTTGTTTCTTTTATGTGTGTGTTTTCGTGTTTTTATGTGTTGTTTGCTGTGGGTGTCAATGGTCCCTTGTGGACTGATTTGCAAATAAATGGAATGGAATGGATTTCATAATTCATGACGCCATTGCTGGAAGTTGAACGCTGAGTGTGACTTCCACTGCAAACAATTAGTGTGAGCAATATATAACATAAAAACTGCACATCACATAACAGAAATGAAATCAATAGTTATTTCATAACATAAACTGGTGACTAATGCAGCTATGGACAGATTGCACGAACAAGAGCTAAGCTGGGTAGTAGCTGCCTCTGTAGCTTGAGCAACAACTGCATTCCATAAGTGTGGTTAAATCCAGTTTAATGGCCTTTATTCTGAGGTCACCAACATGACCAGTTTCGGTCACCAAAAAGGTTTCGTTTTGCTGACCTCCATTCTACTGTGAAACTCTGGTTGTCAACGCCAACTAACACTGTTTCAGACAGAATTCAGAACAAGCATAGGCTATGCGATGTGTCAAGCAAATGTGGGTGCTTGCGTTTCACAAAGTCTCAGTTTAGATTCTTATCTGCTAAGCAGGTTTTCTGACAAACTAAGCATAACGTATAAAACCCCACTTAAAAAAGCCAAATTCCAATGAGTAGCATTACGATGAAGCGAAATGCATGCATCTGACGGCCTGTGGTGGCTAAGCTTTGATACACAGATGATGTCAATCAGTTATGAGAGCTGCAGAAATACTGCTGCCAACAAAGGGTTTGGTGAGTAGGCTTGAGAACCATTCTAGAAACAATCATATCTGGGATATACTGGACAGATGCATACATTCATACCTTCTCCCATCCCCAAAACATTAAAAAATTCAAAAGCATACACAAAAGTGGATTTCTGCAGAAGCTGACGATTGATACAATTGTCCGAAAAATGTACAATAACATTGCACGCATGGTGAAGCAGCTAACAACATTACAAATATATCAGTTGCAGTGCTAAGCCAGTGCAGATTGACAATGACAGGAATGCATTACAATGACAGACTGACTGGTGAGCACACATAGTGTACACTTGAAGCAGACAATTACAAAACGACAACCAAACAACAGTTATCATCAGGGGCATTTAACCCCTTCACCATTTGGAGCAAGTTTCTCCCATATCCGTTGTTTTTCTTCGCCCCCCTTCACTGCTCTTTTCTATTCCTCGCTTTCCCGATAACCTCGCCTAGATCCCGCCAAGTCCTACCTTCTACATTAATATTACTTCACATAAGTACCCTTTCCATATTCTGAAACATCTAGGCTATGCCATTTCATTGTTTTATTGCATGTTCAAATTTGCCAGTCAGCAGCATAATTAGGGAGCCAAGCACGACTGAATAAGTTGAAGAATGGTGCAACTGGTTCTCTGGTACCATGTGGTTTTCTCACAGAGCATACTTGGTATCCACATGTAATGACATATAACACAGACTGACATGGACTGGCTAGACATTTACAATGCACATAGCTAGTGGCGGATCCAGGATTTGACAAAGGGGAGCAGACCACGGCAAGCATGGAGTGCGAGTCCATAATGACGCATGGGTGCCCAGCTTGTCCAGGGGCAGCGGGACCCCTGGAGTAGGTCAGACATAAGGTTTTTGTCCATTTTCATGCAAGTGAAGGCCAAAAGTTGAAGTTTTGAACAAAAAAACTCTGCAATGTGTACATGGTAGCAATGAACAGCCACTAATTTTGGTGAGTTGGGACGGTCGTCGATCCAGCCATACCCTGAATCTGCCACTGCATGCAGCCATTATGGCATACACACGAGCATAATGCAGTACATCAATCACTAGATGCAGACAGACTAAAGTCATTTACTGCGCTTCAGTCGTTCCGGTGCACTGCTCGCCATGTTCGAGAAATCCCTAAACACTTCACTGAATGTATCATCTGCACAACAACCGACAAAACAGCAAACTATGAGACCGTGAGTACATTTATTACAACATAAAATCTCTAATTATCTGTCCCATTGCCATAGCATAGCATGGGACAGATTATAAAATCACTTATGTCATTCTGTCAGTCTGTCTGTAAAAACTCCTACGGCCGCAATTTTGATTCATTTTGATGAAATTTTGCACAGTGATTTGGGGCCCGAAAAGTAAGATCGAGTTTGTTTGGGATAAAAATCTGATAACTCCTTCCCCTATTTTACCCCCAATTTTTAAAAATTTGTATTACGGCCTATGGGGACTTCAAAACGGTATAATTTGATCCTCGTAAAAGATAATTGTGCACTGTGTTTACCTACCCCCCTATTTTCGGGGTCGGGCAATCTTACGGTGTTATTTAAATTTACCCCCTATCAACCCCTGTTGCCACAGCAACCATTCAAAAGTTGCAAAATTTTGCATTACAGCCAATGGAGATTTCACAGCTGTATAACTCGGTCCCCAATCCCTATAAAAGATAATTGCGTGCTGTTTGCACCTACCCCCCTATTTTCGGGCCCAGGCTATCGGATGATGTCATTTAAATTTCTCCTCTGACGACCCCTGTTGCCATGGCAACGAATTTTGGGACAGAATTGACTACAACTCTGCCCCCGTGAAAGATAATTGCGTCCTGTTTGCACCTACCCCCCCTTATACGCAGCTGCTAGGCTATATAGCATAGCAATGGGACAGATACCTCGTTCCACAGAACGTATTTCTAGTTACAAATAATCATATAATTCTGAGCAATTTTTATAGTGTTTTTGACAGAAAATGTGACATACACTATTCTGAATTTTATCACATTTATTCGATATATAGCAACTGCATCACATAACTTCTCCCAGTGATTCTACCAGTAACTTATTTTAGAGACATTAATTACAAATGCCATTATTAACATTATTCATGAGATATAAAAATGTATTACCAATATTGAACTACAAATATAAAATTTTATAGTAAACGCATTATCATTACGTTAATATAATGAAAAAGAGCTAAGCAGTTCATCATGGTAATATAATCAATCAATATGATTTAACTGATCTATCAGTAGCAAACAAAATGTAATCTCTGTGTCTGACCTAGAATGCCGCAGTCAACCTCTTTCATTTCTTCGTTTAACTTTGCCAGACGTAAACTGTAATCAGCCAACCAACGTATCGATCAGTCAACAAACAAATCGACAACATTCCTCAGATCAAGTAGCATAGCTAGTGCAAGGCAAAAGCGTTTGGCAACATGAAGAATGAAGCAGTAGACCCAATAGCAAATGACACTGTATCAGCATAAAAACATTTCCTCACCACATTGTAGGAAAAAATAAAGTTTTCATTGAGGAATGAAAGCCAACAACTAGGTTTAACCAACACAACACAGAGACGTTAAGCTAAAACTAACCAGTTAAGTTAAACTATGTGAGATGTCAGGCAAGTGTCGACATTGTGTGGCCAGGCCACCCAAAATGAACTTTGACCTTATCGGCTGAAAAAATGCTTACTCTTGGGACAAGTTTACAACAATTCTGGCTTCTCTATGCCTTTTAGTTTTCAAGTTAGGAGCCAGTATGGGACAGATGGATGAAAGAATAAAGACCCGTAGTCAGGCCCGTCGAGAACGTGGAGTAAAGGGGTAAGTTACCCCGGGTCCTGCAACGTTTGAGGGTCCTGCCATTGCTCAAAAATATAAAGTACACCAGAATGCACCATTTTAAAAAATTCAAAAATTTTCTCTCTAGAGAGGCCCCACAAGAATGTTTTCCCAGGCCCCGCTGTGGCTTTCGACGGGCCTGCCAATAGCGCAGCCTAATAGGATGGCGGTACAACAACAAATGGAACCTGTAGAATGCAGCAAAAAAATTGGTGTAACCCCTATGTAATGAGAAAATCATACTCACAGAGTTACTATGTCTGCATTGGCGTTTTGTACGGCAATACTGAGCGGATCCTGTAAAAACATCAGACACTGACAGTGTACGTACTACGTACAGTACACAAATGCCAGCAAACAGACGTTTAAAAAACTGAATACACAACTATTCAATGGAACAAGTGTGGCCAAAAACAAAACAATCAAACTTCTTGACACCACAATTACTCAAATGTTACTGAAAAGTAGAGTATTTGTTTTTGTTCAAGATCACGCTTTGAGTAAATGTTGTAAGCTACATAATATTGCAAGTAACTTTCGTAAGTGGAGCTGTAAGGCAAGAACTAAGAAAATTTCTGCCTGAAATCTATGCCGAAATACAACACAATATGTACTGATACACTATAACCTACTGAGCACAAATAAAAAAACAAAAAAAGTGCATATACATACCTGTCCATGATCATCGGCGGAATTCTGATTAGCATTTCGCTTCAACAGCTGACACACTTGTCTGTATAAACAAAAGAAAAGCAAGTTACTGCTGGAATTTATGAATCAAAACATAACTGGCATTTTGCTGCACAATGCAATTCAACAAATTAGGCCCTACTTACATAACACCTAAAAATCATTTTGAAACAGAAGTACGTTGTCCTGTAAAAACACCAACACTCAGTGCATTTTCTTACAGAATTACTAGAACTCAGACACATCAAACAAAAACCATAATGGTAAATGTTAAATATTCTTACATAAAAATGTAAAAAAATGACAGACTTGTCAATCTGCCAACATTAATGACGGAAAACTGAAAATTCCAACAGCACTTCTATTTATCTGTAGACTAACAGTCCAACAAAACATGAATAAGTAGCTACATAACTGCACTCCATATGCTTAACTATATCCTCAATCATAACCCTATCCCTGATCTTTGACCTTCTTGAACTAAAAATTAGTCTTCAAGTTACTATAGACTTGTGGAACATTTACATCAATTTTGGTTTGCTGGGTTTTTTTGTTTCGAAAGTAAGAGATCGTACACGACAGAGTGAAAGATGAACGGACAGTCGGATGGAAGGGCAAAGACTAGGACCCACAATGCCACCTGTAGGACAGCCACACAATAACGAGTTGCACGATTTCCTAACTTCCACAATCAATAACAACACAAATCTTCGACGTTATTTTAAAAATTCTAATGCTATCAAATAATTGCTCAAAATTACACAAACAAATAAACAGCATACCCAGTATGTCCAAGCTGTGTAGCATGATGCAGTGGCCCCTGCCCGTTGTTGTCTCGGATGTCAACTTTAGCTCCATTCAGCAGCAAAAATTCAACTGTTGTCATTGAACCCTGAATAACGAATACCATAACACAACACTTTACTGGATAGCAGTAAACAGTCATGCTGCCATAAAAGTGTGTACAGATCTTCATAGGAAACCCATCTTGGAGCTACAGTTATGTACAATCACACAGTATTACCAGCCATTTGACACCTGTAGGTGAACGTCCCTGACCTAACCACAGCCACTAGCAGCCAGAGAGGCCAGGAGGCTGAGTCAACCTTGGTGTTTGGTTATTCACTGAAATAGTTTCCCTGTCTGGAGAAAGTCATACATCCAAATAGAAAGCTGGCCCGGTGCACAGCAACTGCATCACAAGACACAACGTGTATGGCATTAGCCACTATACCAGCATGTTAGAAATGATTAACAACAGAGTTTATATCAGCAGGTGCTATTCCAGACCTAAACATACTATGGCTACAAACAGTTAGAAGAACAGCAGAATGATAGGAACGTTAGGAAAATCAACTTTAACTAACCAAACACTAAAAAATAACAATCAAATCAAAATCCAAGCAGATAAAGTCTGAACACTTTCTACAACAGTGAAACAGCTCTCCGAAATCTGTTCACAATCAATTGTACTATATTACAAACATATGTTTTATACAAACTTACTATATGACTCAGCAACATCAATAATAACTGCTGGTAAAACGTACACTGTAGATGGCCTGTATGAGGGGCGTTCGGCCGGAGTCGTCGTTGTTTCGCCAGTTGATGTCGGCAAACTGTGACAAGGCGTCGAGCATGACAATAATGTTGCGAGCTCGGGCGGCTTTAAACAGCAACAGGTTGGACGTTAGTCGGGACATTTCCTCTAGCGATGTTGTTGAACGAAGGTCGGCGTCATCAGTCTCACTCACAGAGTCCGACTGTGATTCATCCGATGAGTCTGAGTCATCATGCAGCGGCATTACTGTGTACAACAACGAACACTATCAGTGAATAATTCAACAACTCACATGTTGCAACAGTATTTCATAAGCAACATGAATTCATCAAATTACGACAATACAGCAATTCGTCATAAATACGAGGAATTTGGTAAAACCCCTCATCTCTCTCTCTCCCTCCCCCTCTCTCATTCCTGGTTGACGGGGGCAGGTCACCGCCCCAGTCTGTTCCAGAAAGTCCCAGAGGCAAAAACATGAACAGACGCCTGTGATGAACTCCCAGGAACCGGATCCCGAGGGTTGCGGCGCTTTGCTGAGCCATCGAAGTCAAAGACGAGTGGCAGCTGACCACTGCCAATGGTCGCCGGTCGCTTGGTCAACGTTGGGCCCAGACGCTTCCACCACAAGAAGGTGGCCGGACAGGAAGCAGCCCCTCATCTTGATTCAGCGACTACTCATTTTCTTTCCTGGTGTATATAATGTATATCGTAAACTGATAGCTATAATGACATTTAGAGATGAAAGAAAATCGTTCTGAAGAAAGCAGCAGCGAATGCTGAAAATCAACAAATTAGCGAATAAAGGTTGTAACTTGATGAATTCATACACACAACACTACCAGTGTTGTCATCTTTCGTAACTGGCCTGGAAACTGGAGTAGACTTATTTTACAGACAATAGGCGACTTCACTTTTTGACTTAGACTTTCGCTGAGCCTTTTCGCTGAGCCAAAGCTAAAGCTGAACGCTAAAGTCTGTACTTAGACCAAAGTTCAACTAAACAATTAAAAATAGCGGAATACCAATAAAGCTAACAGGAAATAAATCAACCAGTTACACTTGGACTTGCTTATTTAATTGCGCCGCGCATGCAAATGATGTAATTATGTAACATTTTACATCATTGTATAGCCATTATGGAGTTTATTTTTGGTACCAGACTGTCTTAATTTACTAAACTATCCGCGTTCATCGCCATGTTTTTGCTTAGCAAAATCACTTCACTTTTTGACTTAGGCAGGTACTTAGACCGAAGTTTAGGCTCAGCGAAAGTCTCAGCGAAAGTCTAAGCCAAAAAGTGAAGTCGCCCATTGTGCCCTTATCACTAAAATATGTAATTTTTTACACATGTAAGTAAATGTGTGGCATTGATGACGTAACAAAATGACAAAATAATGAGTGTACACTGGCGTTCTGTAAAATGTACAAGAGTGACAAAAGACACATACAGAATAATATGAATAAAAGCCATTAACTCCTCACTTCTCTGGGCACAGGCTTCATCACTGTTGACATCAGCTCCAAACACAAGTACCTCTAAGCCACTATCTTTATCATCCTTTGACACTTCAATTGCTGACTCTGACATCACAGCAACACAAAGCTACATTGCAAACAGGCGCAGTTAAGTGACAATCAGTTTATCACGGATTAGAACTAAAACTTTGTTTCAACAAGAAGCCTGCCCTAATGTACGATAAGCACCATGATGTATGGAGAAAGTCAACCACAAACCACTATTCAAAACCCAACAAATTTAAGTATATTTCAATAATATTTAGCAAAAAATCTGCTTCCCACACCCACACCTAAAACTGATGTATCACAAAGCACTGTAGAAGCATCCAATTAAACCTATTTGATACGATAAACAAGATAACTGATAAAATAAAATTTGTAACAAATATATGACAAATTAACAAACTGAAAATTATAACTTCATGATCATAGAAATTCACACACTATAGAGAAAAAAATGCAGACAGTTCATTACCACAAACAGTTAGTGAAAAAAACTTACGTACAAATACTGACAAAAACCTTTAGCAGAGTTTGAATCAGTTTCAGCAGTGATAGAGGCAGACGTGGATTCATTGAGGGTGTGCTTTCGTTTGCGTTTATAGACGCTCCATCGGCGAGGCGACGGCGACACAAAAGATGCAGCGGTTGATGTTGACTTTTCAACAATGTTTGATAACGTCGTCTGCTTCACAAACAACTTTTCCACGTACTTAGCTTTGATCCACACCTCACGCACTGACCTAAAACATTCAACCACTGCAAAATAATAACATTATAATACTACCGGCATTAATGAGGGCCAGGACAATATGTGTTTGTAAAGTAAACTGGTTGAAGATTATGTGTTGATTAATGGATTTTTTGCCTTTATTCATTTTATTTAAATTACGCAACAAAGAGAGACATATATGACATTGTTGTTGGTGTCATGGTGTCATTGTTATGAGCCCACCAAACAGTGTCCATATGGGCACTAGAAGGGGCGGGGGCAAAAGGTCCAAAAAATGAGAGTTCCACCAGGTTCTCACTGTCTTGGAACACATCTGTAATGCCATGGAGTCACTAAAGTAATGCTGATGTTCTGCTGCCCATTTTAGACATGACAGAAATCAATGTTCAAATGTAGACAGAATGGAGATGTAATCTGGCCAATAGAAGCTTGGATTATTATTATTATTATTTACCCCCAGTAGTAAAGATCCCAGGGGTTAAAAACTAAACTAAATGTTAAAAACTACTGGGATGACCAGAGGTCCGCTGTGTCGCTTGTACAAAAACTGTCACGAACAAGAATGGCATTAAAGCGCTGCATCAGGACCAACAGCCGCTGAAACAAAAATACGCCCTCGCAAGCCTCACTGGAGACGGATGAAATTCTGCGACTCAAATCCTCCACAAAACGAATGGCTGACTCGTTGATAGGACTCATTGTTATTATTAATCAAACATTTATATAGCACCACACTACCATAGCAGACTAGGCCTACAAAGTAATCTCTAATGCGCTCGGTGCGCTGTATCCGTGGATAAAACACGAAATGACAACAAATGCTAAAAAGTCTTGATGTAAGCATCTCGTAAGCGAATGTATAAAAGTGTGTATAAAAAGCCCATTGAAAAGCTATGAAATTACTATATTACACTGCAATGAGTAAAGAGACCACAGCGAATGCTGACCGGAGTGAGTTATGGACCGGTCGGCTGTACTCCTCACTGACAACAGCTTCATAGATCTGATTGACTCGGTCGTTGCCGAGCTCCGTCATCACTTTCAGCAGCTCCGGCTCCCACGAGTCCAGCGTTATGCTGCGTACTTTGCTCATGTGCACACCTAGGCTTCTGTTGATGACAAAAAGACATAGGAACAAACTAATATGACATGATATTCAAGTTCATCAAACTGTTGATGACACATGAACATAAAGACAAACTAATAAGCCACGATATTTACATTCATCAAACAGACATAGCAGGATTTGACATAAGGTAAAAACACATGAACAATACACAGAACTGATATGATTCTGCATATCTGTTTTCAACATATATGTTCTTGTCAGAACACCGCAATTTATTAATTCCTAGTTTTTTTCTGCATACTTTTGCAGTGTCACAATTCAGCCATTTGGCTGCAGCGTTGATCTGACTTCGCAATCCAGTCTTTGGCTGCAATTTTTAACTTGATTTGATTCAACACCACACAGCCTGGCAATGTGCTATGTACCTGTGGATTCCTGAGCATTCTATGCAGAGCGTGATGCCAAGGTTGATGGAAGCCCATGACGGCTCCGCTGCACCGCAGTCGCAGCAGCGATCATTGCCTGTTATTGACCGCAGCATCTCCACACGACTGCAGCAATCAAGCAATCAACAAATAAATAAACCATTCGATCAACCAACTAATCCAATGAATCAATTAAACATAGACAGATGGCCAACGTGTTAAAACATAGTGGAATGCTGCATTAAAAACAAGAATGCTATGGACAAATACAACAAAAAAGAAGATGTGTGGATACAACTGCTAGACGACTTGACCACAAATACCGAAAAAGCAGCTAAAGATAGCAGCATTTGTTTGGAGACAAAGAATTGACTTTCATAAACCTACTGAAAAAACAGAGCAGTGAAGGAAAAAGAAGAACTAGAATACACTGCTGACAGTTTGACGTAAACAAATGATGAGCACCTCTTTGTATTCAGCGGACTGCTTGCCTTCTTCTGAAACTTCCTCATTGTGTCTGACTCCAATCTGTTGCCAGGAACAACAGAAGCAGTGACATCAGCAGTCGCACGGTTACTGGCATCATCAGCTTCTGCCGGCTCAGTAACATCTGTGTTCTGCAACTAACAGCATCTGTCACGTCAGTCACAGTTTCACATCTCACTCATAAAAAGATAAAGCCTGGTACTTGATACAGTGCTGCTTATGCCAGTCACTTAGATTCATGTAGGGGAGATTTAAACCTCAGACGTGGCAGCTGATTGGCGTGAGCTAATTTGCTAATAATACTGCAGCGGATTAAGTGGTCATGTATGGCCTGCAAAAGCAAACAACTGGACAAGAGGTGCAGCCAGCAGACATACCATCACCCTAATCAGCCACACTAGGCTTCATCCTGTAGCTCAAAAGCTACTAATCATTTCCGTTCCTGATGAGAGTAGGAGGCCTAGTTGACCTGAGCAGGCAACAGGTTAGCAACTTGCTCAAGGTTGCTTGCAAATGATCCACGGTAAGATTACAACTGCAATCTGAAAGTTAGTCTAATGCTCTCACTATGGAGTTGTTACTTGATAGCAAACTGACCAAAGATTGAACCTACGGACCTCTCAGTCACAAATCCAATGCCCTAACCACTGAACCACCAGGCCACCATACTCAAAGGTCAAAGGTCGTTTAAAGGTGAGTCTTCCCAGGCTATCACTTGCACTGGCACTTATAAAAAACATCAACAGCAAAAATCAAACTACTGCAAAAACCTTATTAACAAAAACAAACTATTTAGATACACCAAACTAACAAAAGATAACACACATCATCATCAGCATCATCACAATCATTTATAGTGTGCTGTTTACAGTAAAAATAAAAGACAGTGGTGCATTACAATGTCAATGTATGAATACACAAAACTAAGAATTAAAAACAACGTTAAAATAGTATGTTTTCAGCTGTCGCTTAAAACTGTTCAAAGTTGCTGCAGATCTCAGTTCATGAGGAAGAGTGTTCCATGCTGCTGGTCCAGCGTGCGAAAAAGAACGTTCACCGAATTTCGTTCGTAGTCGGGGCAAGATGTAATTTGCGGTGCTCGTGCAGCATAAGCCAGAGCACAGTGACTGTGCAGCGACTCTGCTGACCAACTCACTGAGGTACGCTAGTGAGTGTCCATGGTGGATTGCATACATCAGCGTGCAGAGCTTGTACTGAATGCAATAATGAACAGGTAACCAGTATAAAGCACGCAGAGAAGATGAGATGTGATTGCGCAGTTTCAGTTGACATATTACTCACGCTGATGCATTTTGAACTCTCTGCAGAACGTCAAGTGTACAGTTTGGCAGTCCAGATAGCAGTGAGTTGCAGTAATCCAACTGAGATATGACGAGTGCCAGTACAAGTCGGATCGTCACCTCATGGCCGGTGCATTGGCGGATTTGTCTGAGAGGTCTCAGTTGGTAGAAGCAAGCGCTGTCGGATGCACAATCTAACCAACAATACAAAACTAAACATCTGGTTTAGGGACAGTTTATGCCATCCAGCCAAAAAACGAACTTGGCCTATTCTACAGCTCCCATGACCTACATAGAGCCAACAGCATCAACTAATTCCATTCCTCTGAGATAGGTAAATCAACTACTGGCTCTGAGATGGGTTTCTCACGAAGCTCTATACATAGTCTTTAGTGTTTCATCATGACAAGTAACAGTACCAAGCTGACGGCCATCTGAGGAGCAGGTGTGTTGTAAGCCTTTGAGACGCCGGCTTGAATGGCATGTATCCATGCCTGGCATTCCGCTTCGGAGTCAGCCTGCAGCATGTGACTCCTAGCACACACACAGCATCTGCATACTTATTACGAAGCAATGCTAACAGGCCACATTACGTGTCCTGCTCATCCATCCGTATGGTATGGGCTTCTAACTCGAAAAAAGTCATACAAAAACACAAAAATAGTGTGAACGTTCCCCAGGAGACAAGTATTCAGTTTTAGCAACTGTTATATAAAAGGACGGAAGCCAAGTAACTTAAAATCACATACAGATATAGGCACTGAGAATGACGATAAGTAGCAGTTATCTCACTGCATAAATAGCTATCTCACTCACGAACTGCGAAGGCACCATTTGCCAACACTACTTCCGAATAACTTCAAAAGCCTATAAAAACATAATTCCAGAAACAAAATACACAGTGTTTCCGATACAAATGGTAAACTTTTATGAGCGCCGTTTAGTTGACAGATAAAATCAGCCAACAAAATCAGCAAACATGGCCAATTTTCTCGAACGTATGACGGTGGCTCAAGGTGTTTTAAACACAATGACAGGCTCCGAACAAAGTTAGCATTTACTAAGCTAACTGACTAAACACAGTAAATCTGAATATACGTAATTGCAAGACTGCACAGAAATTTTCTCAGAATTTGCCAGAACTTTCCTGACTCTGTAAGAACCGTAAAGCAGCAACGTAGCAAGCAATGACATACCGCTGACTACAGGAAAATTCAAAAACAGCAGAAATCAACGAACCGAGTGGGTGACAAGACCTCGAAGCAGAATCGTCGGTCCAAGTCATACGAAGGTTTCACGGTACACAAGCGCAGATCATCTTCCATTACTGTCATTATGTCCTTGCTGCGCTTGCGATAAACCAGCTGATTGTTGTATATGACAAACCATCGTCTGCAGCATACACCAACAAATCAATGTAATCTCCTGTACCACAAATCACAGTGCTATAAAACACCAATCAAAGTACCTAAACATGGCCTACAAAGTTACAACATACAGCCCAAAAAATAACTGGATCTATTCAGACATTTTCAGCAAATACTCAAAATACACAAATACTTAGCTTTCTGGACTTAAATAAAAAATACGTTTGCATTACCTTAAAATATAAAACATAGAACGCACATAGTAATTAAAACATGCATCTCAAACATCTCAAACTCTATTAACTATTTCACTACAGTGTACTTTGTCCATATAGCACAAAGCAATGTTAACTAAAGCATTAATTGATTACATAAAGCATACGTCAGTTGCTGCTGAGGTAGTTTGAATTTTAAAGCTACTAAGCCACATTCAAACTTGTTAAGCAAACACATAAATTGCACGTGCATGTCAAAGTGCAAAAAAAACGTGTAAACCTCCTCACAAGAAGCTACCTCAAAAAAATAGAGTGTCACCTGCCATACGAGATCACAGTGTTACCTGCCACCCAACACATGTGAACGCACCTTGCCTTAACACCAGCTAGATAAACTGATACTCGATCAACCGCTTTGAAGCGACGAAAGGCTGAGTTGACCTGTGTGATTGTTTATATGGTGTATACTTATCCACAGACTTTAACCCATCCAAGTACTAATAACATGATAATGATCTAACTAGGAGTCGAACCCATGCCCTGATGATCTTAAGTCCGTCATCACCCTACTGCAGTGATTTTCAACAGGGGTTCAGCAAGCATCTGCCAAGTGTTCCGCAGCTGGCCAGTAAAAATAACCTAGCTTGCGAAATTACGCCAGACAAAGTCACAGAAAATCAGCACCAAACAAAAATTAAACTTCTGCACATCTATTTTTGCATAGATCTACTGTGATGAATCATTTTTGTTGTTAGTAATTTTGGTATATTTGCACTGTAGACCTATATTTAACGTAGACCCCCCTAGATGCACGGCATTACTCAACTCCGAGGATTAGTGCATTATCGGAAATGATTAGGGTTATGATTACGAAATTGTTTGACGATTTACTTAGTTAATTCAATTCTTTAAACACTCTGCTAAGAAAAATAGAAAGACGCGTGTCAGAGGGCGTCCACGTGAAAAATTTTCTCGTTTGGTGGCAGGGGCTAAGTGGCCGTCGACGACCGCCTCGCCCGCCGTGTTCAGTTAAATACAATAACTTACTGCTGCCTACTAACAGTTAAATGCTATTGCTCTACATGCGGTACCCATCCCAGAGCTACGGAGCAGCCAAGTTTTAGATTTTAATAGGTTATCTTTGCCTGCTTTGTCGTCCCTATGGGGGCTCTCCAGTGTTAGGGAAATGTCTCTGTAGCTTCTACCTCGCGTACATCGCTGGACGCATGAGGTTCCGTGAGTGACCTTCACGCTTGTTTAGGGTTCCGCTGCAGTAAAAAGGTTGAAAAACACTGCCCTGCTGTAATACCGCCAAGCCATGATACAGCAGGCCAGTAAACAGTAGCAGAGCACAAATTCTAGCGACAAAAAGCAGGCTCAATTTAACGTCTAGCACTAGCGGCAAACACCATCAGCAAACTGAGAGGCTTATCATCCAAACTCCAACACAATGCCACTCAGCATATTATATGCCAGATATCTGAGAAAAGACGGCGAAAAAATTAAACCTGCAACATGCTCAAACGTGCAATACACCTAAAGATTTTCAAGCGACAATTTTTCAGCTCCACCAAGATTACTCAAGTTGCCCCATCAAGGCCATACACCCTTTCTGATGCCGAACCAACAGTGTGCAACGAAATACAACAAAGCAACGTACATAAATGTAGAAAAACAACATCACCTCAGCGCCCATTTATTGTGTGGCCACCTATCTACACTATGACTTTCGGTGCTACAAATTGGCACAAGGGATACCACCACACTGCGGAACATTCACAGTGACTTTTTTTCTAGGCCTTCTAGCGTTTGGGTAAAAATCCCATATGCTTAAACACACAGACTGAGGAGCAAGATGCTCTGTGTTGCCTGTAAAGTGGACCACGAGGCAATTCAAACTGGCAATGTACAAAGCAGCACAGCGGACGTGTTAAAGCAACTAGTGAGAACAGCAGATATTATGAGGCGTACTTGCTTACACAGCAGCAACCACTAACCTGTCTAGTGGCAGTTTGGTCGTGTTCCTGCATACCATAAACATATAGAGGGTTAAGACTTAAAGGGTGTCCATTTTTACGTGCGACAGCAGCTACTGCTTTCAGCGCGTCCTAGCCACTGCAATTCTGTCTGTCCATTGGTCCATCTGTCCGTCACACGGGTGAATAAGTCAAAAACGGTGCAAGCTAGAATCACCAAATCTTCACCATCGGCTGCCTGCAAGACTCTAGTTTCAGGAATGGTAAAACTTTTCCATAAATTCGAAAGGGGTCACCCCGAACGAGGGCGCTAAATGAGAAGGGGGTGAGCAAAATTTGCGATTTTTGGCCAATAAGTCACTGTATCTCAGTAACGATGCGAGATAGGGCCTAAGTTACTATTAATCACTAATAGGAAGTCGTACACTGCCTCTCGATTGGCGCCGAATTCAATGACCTTAAATGACTTTCAATGCCAAAATAGGGGGTTTTATGGATTTTTTTGGCGATTTCGGGCTGCGACACAAGTCTATATCAATCACAAGGTGGCGCCACAGAACTATCGTTATTCGATCAAGATAGAGAATTTGGTATTTGTATATTAACTTAGTGTGAACACCCCAATTCTGAGCTAAACTACTGAACCGGAACTGCTGTAGGTTTTCGCGCATCTCGTGAGCATTAGCTCAAACTTCTTGTTCTTCATAGGAAACTCACCTCAGATATACGGAGCGTCACCTGCCACTTGAGATCAAACAAGGTTAACCGACACCCAAAACAAATGAATGCGACAATCCACCTTAACCCCAGCCAAGCACGCTGGTACTCACTTTACCTACCCCGAAGGATTGGAAGGCTCATTTGACCATGGAGCAGTCACCCATCAGGGCTCTAACCGGACTTAGGGTACCATGTTGACTGTTCACAATGTGCTAACTATGAGACCACTGCATTTCTGCTCTGCCACTGACTAAAACAGACACACAATATCACACACGCTTTATCATATTTTCTTGTTACTGAGAGCATGAGCGCAACTTGGTGCTTAATGCAACTGCATGACCAGGGTGGCACCGAAATTAAATAACAATGTATTCTGATCAAATGCTGTCGGCATCAGAAAGGGAATCAGGCCAAACTTAGTCCAAAGCCACGGCAAAAACGCACCTAGTAAGTAAGCATATCTCACCCAGTGAACAGCTGATTGTATGATATTAAGTTTTGTTATTTCCTCTTATTTCAACTCATTCTTAATCTCACGTATCATAATTTTAACAGAAACAAATATGTTTCGACATGACAATTGAAAGCTTGACATAATCATCATAATGTTCACAATAATAATCATTATATTATACACTCACTAATTAGTGTTACTGCTTTCAGCAAAAATCATCTACTCATGTGACTCTGCTAAACAAACAATGCCAACTTGCCAAACAGCAAGCACTGTTGTTGTTAGACAAAGCATTCCATGCACTAAGAAAACAAGCACAGCAAATGGAGAAATGGTAATGAATAGAGACTATATAGTCATAGAAAATAAGTAGCAAGGCCAGACAGACAGACAGACAGCAAACAGCAAGTGCAGCTTGGTTTTATTAGACAACAAAAAACTTCAGTTCTTAAGCCCATTTCAAATTGCCAAAACATCCTAAATAATGACTTTATCTTAGCGATATTTTGCAAACAAAAGACCAATAAGGCATTGGCTGATTATTGGCCGACACAGAATTTGTTGCATTTCTAATATTTTGTTAGTATATACAACTTGGTTCACTGGCAAACAACTGCTGCAGAATGCAAGCAGACACTGACTAAATTCATCCGAGATTTATCCGTCATCCAGCAGTCTTACAGCAGCATGCAAAGAACTCCCATTAAGAGATCAACCCTGCACTTAAAATATGCACAAAAAATAAATCAGCCAAAAGTCATCCAACGACTAGTGTGCTATGACTGCAGCAGATTAAAGGCCGGTTTCATTCTTTCAGTTAACTAATCAATTAGCAAACCAACAGCTGACGCTGACTGCTCAGTTATGTAGCAAAGCTATTACAGTTAGCTAACATTTATCATTAATTAGTCGTTCCAGCACTGCTTATTAACTTAACTTTCATAAAATCTTTCACCATTATCACAAAATGTGCAATAATCTTATAAAGTACATGGCTTTTGCCACTTTGCAAACAGTTAACCGATAGACTGACAATTCACCAACCGAAACTGGCCAGTTCATGTTAGCTGACAGTTAGTTATTGTTCCAGAAATGTGCAATTAGATAAGCTACCACATACTAGCTACTTTAGCAGACTGGTTACAAACCAGAAATAGGCCCTTAGCGAATAAATATGCATCAATTTTTGTCAGTGGTTAAATGCAGCAATGGTCCAGCAGAGAAAATCAAAAATAAGCAGCACTATAAAGAGTCTTTAGTTTTTCATTCAAAGTATCATCCCTGACATTTCAAATATGTTTGACCGCAGCAAACTGAGAAAAATTGAAGACTACAAAAGCAGCAGAATCTTATCAGTATCAATGTCCAGGGGCATATTTAAATGTGTGAAAAACACAGCAGAAAAAATATCTCTACCTTAGGCCTGGCAGAATTCTTTCGTCATACAATTCAATTTTTTTCAACAAAAAATTCTTTCTTTTCAAAAAGGGAGGCAGGTGCAAGGCCCCCTGAGTATGCCCCTGTTCATATCACCAAAAAGTGAAGAATATGGCAATATAACAGCATAATCACCCGGCACACCAGAAGAATGTGAAACAGAACAAGAAATTTGAGCTAATGCTCATGGGACCCGCGAAAGCCTATAGCAGTTCATGTTCGCAAACTGTCAGTCTATCTCCAGCCATTTCGTCGCGACCTTTTCGGGAGTACCGCTCTTTGATGCCCTCGTGCGCGGGTTTCCTTGAACCTAGAAAATCGAAACTTGGACCGTCAAAATCTATGTACAATGCTGAAAATTTCATATGCAGCTTATCCATGTCTACCTCAATTGGTTTCGGCACAATTCGCTCTTGCAATGTGTCTCGCAACCCAAAATCGGCAAAAAAATCCATAAAACCCCCTATTTTGGCGTTCAAGGTCATTCAAGGTCATTGAATTAAGCGCCAATTGAGAGCCAGTGTACGACTTCCTATTAGTGATTAATAGTAACCTAGGCCTTATCTCGCACCGTTACTGAGATACAGCGACTTATTGGCCAAAAATTGCAAATTTTGCGCACCCCCCTCTCATTTAGCGCCCTCGTTCGGGGTGACCCCCTTCGAATTTATGAAAAAGCTTTACGGTTCCTGAAACTAGAGTCTTTCAGGCAGCTGACGGTGAAGATTTGGTGATCCTAGCTTAGACTGTTTTTGACTGATCCACCCGTGTGACAGCCAGACGGACAGACAGACAGACAGACAGAATTGCGATGGCTAAGACACGCTGAAAGCAATAGCTGCTTTTGCACGTAAAAATCTCTCACCAGGTGCTGTACCATGCAACAAGCAGTCAACACGAGCATACGATGATCATTTAATAAACAATGAGCTTACCGGACCCATGTCTTGAATGTGTTGCTCGTCCGCTTGAACAGATAACCTTCCATGCGAATATCAGCACTGCTTGCTGTGTCACCAGCCATCATGCTGCCACTGCCCCCAGACACACTCAAATCCTACAACAAGTAAAGGGAATGTCAGACGAACGACAAAATCGGCCAACTTTTGTGGGCATGGTTGAGTTGCCCGACAAAATCGGCCGACAAAATCGGTGAACCATGACACACGGCCGATATTTTTGTCTGCTACTTCATACGTTATCAGCTAGCACAACAGCTTAATGCAGATCGCAAAATAATACTTGCATCACTTTTTTTCTGCATCTAATGAACGAAAATAATAACAAACACAATAAATAACTAAAATAAATATTCATCTTCCGTTGTAAACAATCGCCATGGCAACATAAACAAAATTTGTTGTCCGATATATGAAAAGTCGGCTGACAAAATCGTCGAAGATAGAACATGCTCTATCTTGGCCAACAAAATTGGGTGATTTTGTCAGCCGACAAAATCGGGCGATTTTTGCATGACACACGACAGATTTTTGTCGGGCGATTTTGTCGACAGATAAAATCAGCCAATTTTGTCATTCGTCTGACTTCCCCTTAAGTAAGAAAGTAACTAAGTAGACAAGTTATGTAGTGCACTAACTGTAATGACCTCAAATGCTCTTGGTGTGCTAGTAGAAATAGAAGTAAAAATGTACGAAACGGCATCAAAAAAAGATAAAATGTGTGCTGCTGCTAAGAAAGTTCGAAAAAGTGTTCCAAGTAAATGGCCGACGTGTCCAAACACATATCTTCCATAGTAGCATCATTTAACAAAAAAAAACAGTAAAAAAACTACTGCCAGTACCTGCACGTTTTGCTCAGCGGTTCATAATCACTCAATAAAATCTAATCTGCTATAGTAATGAACACTGACACACTATATACAGACCATACTTTAAGGGACACACTTAATATATGATAAAGAAACTTGAAGAAAACGGTGAGTAATTAATAGCAATTATTTCATTTACATGTATAGAATAATAACATAATAGCCTTCCCACTACGAAAATAAACATACATGTTTACCAAATATGCATTTTCCAATGAAAATGTGAAGTAGCTGCAAATGCTAAATGCCACAACTGAACAGCACCTCAAATTTGCCAACATTATGTGTGCTATATAAATTTATTTACTTACTTACTTTACAGACTTAACCATGTAATGATTTCTTTGGCAGTCACCCTCTAAGGTGACCAGGCCCAGCACAGGCCACTTACATTAATCAGACATCACATATTAACCACTGGACCACGAATCTGCAGCTTTAACTATTTAAAAATGCTCTCATTGGACACAGTGACATGAAAACAATGCACACTGCAAATCAGTGCACTTCGTACGTTGATAAAAAAATAAACCAGTGAAGCAAGACAAATGCATTGTCAAGCGACAAACAATAGTACAAAAACCACGATGGAGACAGCATGGAAGCTTCACGATATTTCTGACAAAAGCTGCTGATATGAAGCACAGTGCAAATTGCAAAACTTAATGATCTCAACGTGGCCGACAAAATCAGTGAGCAAAGAAACCGCAAGACTTGAGACACTATCATACCAAGAGCTGACAAAGGACAACATAAAATGGCTGCTGCCTGCGCATCTGCAGTCATCAGTTTAAACAAAAAAAGCATTATTTATTTCAACGACAAAGCAAGATGCATACAGTGTAACATAACAGCTGGACAACAAGGTACAACTGAATGAACACTAACAGTTGCCCAGCTAATACATAAACAGACCAACAGACCAACTAGGCTACTGACATGAATTGCAGATATGTGGATAAATCCATGTCTTTAAGGAATTGGCTGAAACCAGCCTAAGAACTAAAGCAGACCATGCGGGGCAAAGAATTCCAGATAATGACAATACTGCATGCAAAAAAATTTTTGGCAAATACTCTTAGTACACTGTGTCTTCTACAGATGCAAATTTAGCCCTGTGTATTAAAGTATAAATTAAACGAAAAAATACTATCAACTTCAATGTCTATTAATTCCAGAAAACTGGATTTATCATACTGCCATCGTCATCAGTGTGTAATTTACTGAAAAGTGATTTGTTAGTACATGGAGTGTTCACTTGCATCAGTTTCATATAACTAATCACTATAATATCAATCACTGCAATGTATGTATGTCTGGCCCTTACATACAATGTGGATTTCTTTTGTCAAAAATAGCAATTAGAAACAATATTTTATACTTAACTTTTCAATAGTTAATTACTAATTACATCGTTAATTTAGATTAAAACTAACAGCAGTTAGTGTGCACAAAAAATGCACGTTTTTGTCAATTTCATAAGATACACACACTCAGCTAACCACTGTTGCAAATGCACTAAGACAAAATAGAATGACCAAGATTTTGTTTTATTTATTTTGTTTAATTTAGAGAAAGTGATTACTGTTCAGCAAATGCTCTCACAGTGTCAACGTTATAATGCATTCTGATGTGACATGAGTTAAATCAAAAATTGAAAAATCATATTTTTATTAGTCGTTAAAAATTTTCAAGATGTTTACTCATTAGCTACAGAGTTCTTCATAAAAGCAAATAAGAAAGGTAAAATGTAAATTTATATAGCACATGTTGTGATCACTCTAATAAAAGTTATACAGGAAATTGTTGAAAACCTTACAGTCGGTTAGCGAACCTGTTTCATTAAATGCATAAGCTATCATCAGCATCCATCATTCAGTACATCAGAAAGCATACAGAAAAAGATCTTACTTTTTGTTGTACAAGAGCATGTCTGTTCTCCATGTCTCTCTGCTCTGCAGCCGCCTTGGCACTCATTTCTTCCAGCTGTCAACAGACATCAAAATGGCAACAATTTATAGCAAAAATATACTATAATATGATAGGGTTATGCTGTAAAAAAACTTTTTATCACAGTTCTGTTATTATTAGTAATAAGTCAGTAAGAAGTAATTTATATAGTGCTATAACTGCGAATAACCTTGAGCAAACATTCTAGGTGTGCCAGTAAAACGAGAAGTAAAAATGTTTGACATGACATTACTTTTATAAAAAAAAAATCCTTGCAAATATCAAATGCAAATATCAAAACTGAACTAAACAGCTTTCTAGATCCTCAGATTTGTTTTCGACATATGTTTAAATCGATTGACAGACTGATGGAAAAAGACTCAATGTTTAATTGTCTTATAGGCAGAATAACAAAAAAAACTTCTACCTGAGAAGCAACTTTCTTCCTATATATATCCAAGTCATCAAACAAGTCGAATCCTTGATGGAAGAATGTGCTCTGTGCATGCATGTATGCCAACACCTACGCAGGACAATAATTCCAAAATAAATATAACTAACACGTATCACAACACCGTCAATAATAGCAAAACTATCTAGAACAAATTTTCAAAATGTCAGAAAATCATATTATTATTATCACACGCACTAATTTGGAAGTGCTGCAAATGTGACAATTAACTGCTAAGACACCAAACAAATACACTACGAATGCATGCAGCATCAAAGCAAATGTTTAAGGACAAAACAAGCATGAAAAAAGCTACAGATAAACAGTTAAGTTTTAAGACACTGAAAGTGGCAAAAGACGGTAACAATAAGCCAGTTGGTGAGAAACTGCTAAATTCAGACAACTGTGTTAAAAAATCTGAAACATACCGTGTCCAAAATGTCAAATTTCTTCTTTGAATGCAGAACGTTGATCTGAAGCAACCAGCAACATGTTAAACTCGGCAAAAAACGAAACACAACATCAATAACAGACCATTCTTTTAACGACAAAAAATATGCTACTGAGATACACTCAGCCTGGCCATCCCTCACTGGGTAGGTGCAATGAGCACCCGCTAAAGCTGGGACGTAAGCATACTAAGCAAGCACACTGCGCCAGCCCCATACAGGTAGTCTTGCAGTGTTAACTGGTGTCTGGTTGAGAACAAGTAACATAAATGCACAATTTTGCAAAATTTGCACCTAAGTATTCATTCACTACAGAAAAATTATAAACGTGTTTAACTGTAATTTATGTGTTTAATTTAACTTCAGTACATCTTAAATAATGAAACAGACAATAAATCCTGTCCGTATGTAGATTTCTGCTAAAACAGATACTGCACTGCTGAAACCTAGTTGAAATAATCAAGAACTAAACCAAAATCTACCGAGTAAAGTGAGGATGTTAACTTCCAATCAAATGGTCATAAATCTGACTACCGGTCAGGCTGCTATCAAGTGGTTACATGGCATATAATAATTGACAACTCAGCCTTTCATCAAAAAGGTAGGTAAATCAGCGTTAAATTTTGTGCTTTTAGAACATTTATTCCAGAAGAATAAAATTTTCTGGCAAGCATTGACTCCAATGATTGTTGTCGTATCAGAGATACCTGAAAGACATAGTCGAGAGCGGTGTGATAGAAGCCAGAGGTCATGGCGGTGAGGTAATTGTGTGCATCGTCGCAGTCCTGGGCCTTGCTGCGAGCCGCTTGTGCATTGCGCACCAACGCACTGTCCATGTCCGCGCTCATCTTCTCAAAGTGACGCCGGGTCTCTTTTACCCGACGAACATCACTGCGACCATCAATCACTTACTCACTCAATCAACAGCAAAACTTCTTCGCATTGCAATAAAATCCAGCAGGGAAAATGATACAAGACAAAATTCAAGGTGCATTGCGAAAAAAGCCGCGTATTTGTGCATGTCATGCTCAAGGCTAATATGAATACACAAAAGAATCACAAAATTTACTTGTTAAAATATGCAAAAAAAACTAAATGCTGTACATCCCTGAGACAATTAGAATCAGCAAGTAACTTCATAGAAATATTTCTAATAAAAATGCCTACCACCAAATTGAAACAATTCCATGCCATGTACAGGGTGTACCAAAAAATTACCCAACTTGTTTTTGTCAGAACTTTGTCAAATCTCCACCAAATTTGATAATTTTTGGCACACGGATAGCCAAGATGATAAAATTATGGGAGATACATTCATTGTCCACCTCACCTAATTTATGTCAATGCATTACCGTGTTAAAGCAGATGCTCCAAATTGTTGCATAATGCTTAACTGCTGTCACTGTAAAAGTTCTAACAACTTAATTAAGCAAACAATAAACTAAAATATGATTTATTTAGCAGAATTATAAGTTTGTGTAACAACATGCTTCCAAATTTTTAGAATTTATGCCCAAAATGTACACAATGGCTTAGAAGTAATGCCATGGCTGATAGCGGCATTAACAATCAACTAATCAATATCACAGCACTCATTCATGGTAACGTTTTTTGAGCTCAAAAATCAGCTATTTTGTTGTCTGCTGTTTTTAGCATAAAATATTTAATACCACAAAATTATTAAATCATTTGGCATCCTCTGTTGAACTGACAATGAAGAGATGAGCAATCTGATACTGATAATCACTGCATAATGTAACAATTTGGAGCATCTGCATTTTACATGGTAGTACAGAAACATAAATAGGTGAGGTGAACAATGAGTGTACTTCACATAACTTTATCATCTTGGCTATCTATGTGCCAAAAATTATCAAATTCGGTGGAGATTTGACAAAGTTCTGACAAAATTAAGTTGGGTCATTTTTTGGCACACCCTGTATATGCAGCTTCAAAAAAACTGATCAAGAACGCATACGCACGTCTTAACAAAGTTGGTCAGACTCTTGACAATCGACCTGTGTGCTTGATCCAACAGTATCTGTAACCAACAAAACAACAACCAGAGTAATTTGACAACAGGCGGAATCGCTTCAGCAAAGCCACCAAAACTGTCGTTTGTATTCACCGGGTGGCAGCATAAAGCTAATGGTTTAGCTGCGCTGCACGTTTTGGCTGGGAGTTGACCCAAATTTCCCCTTCCCTTGGGGGGTCAAAAAGCACAATGTGTCACTGGACCCCCACAAATGCACATGCCAAATGGCATGAAAATCTGCTGAACAGTTTGAGCAAACTAATTCAAAATTTAACTATCCGCTAAACTCTTTCATTATTTTCTCAAAACAAGTAATCATATTAATATGCAAAACATGCAAGATCTTACGTTGTGATAATTCTGTATTTCCGTCAGCACTTGAGTGAACTTTCCCAGAGCCTCCTGCAAATGCAAGGCAGAACAACAACACGTCACACATTAAACCTTAACAGATAGCCAACACAGAGCAGCAAAAACTTGCACAAAATAAATGTAAACATGGTAAACGTACAACTTTAACGGTCAAATTTCCATCACAGGCCGAACGGTAGTTCAAGCCCTGTGTTAACGGCGACTTCTCTTTCTTATGGGAAAGCCAAAAATTCAACCCCCCACAGAATCAAAACCCCTGACCCGATTGAGATAAAATTTGGCACGGTTGATTACGTCGGCGAGGGGACCCATCATGCAAAATTTTATGCAAATCCCTCCAAGGGGGGCTTCCCGGCAAATGGGTGAAATATATGCAAAAGTTTTTGTAGCTGTACATATACCTTTTTTTTCAGAAACTCACCTACAGGTCAGACCCTTCGGCAGATTTTTGCGCGCGATGGCTCAAACGACGCGGTCTCGCGCAAGGATGTGCCTTTTGGGGGTTA
>Ga0056128_1000925_pt1 | contig 30257 bp, 20 predicted proteins | sample WorMetLIZISLAND2_FD_71113 | JGI IMG/M metagenome (GOLD analysis project Ga0056128, IMG submission 71113) | Marine gutless worms symbiont microbial communities from Max Planck institute for Marine Microbiology, Germany - Olavius geniculatus... ... | reverse complement strand
TACTCAGCGCAGCAGCATTAAAGACATATATTGATGGTAGCGTCGCTGAACTGTTAGGTTTATTTGTGCTGACGAGGGTACTGACAGCAGTTAATACACGTTTGCGCTTGTGAACAGACGATTTGGCAGTGTCGTTATTTTTTATATATACATCTTTATTCATCATCAAAGGTAGCAAACAAATACAAAATAAAAGAAAAAAAAACTTAACTAATTACAGTGTGCTGCTGCTTAATGTGGACGAGTGTAATTCTGCTTTTCAGCGTTTTTAATTGGTAGTTTTTTTCTGTCCAATGCAATGCATAGCATTGGACAGAGTATAAAATCACCTGTGCGTCCGTGCGTGCGTCCGCGCGTCCAACTTTTCTTAAGCTCCCTTCCACCTTTCCCTTTCACTTCCCCTTTCCCTTCCCCCTTTTCTACCCCTTTTCATTCTCCTTCCCCTTTCCCCTTCCTCATTCCCTTCCCCTTTTCCTTCCCTGCTCTTTCCCCTTTCCCTTGCCCTTTCCCCTTCCCACTTCTCCCTTTTCTTTTCAATTTCCCTTCCCTTTCCCTTTACATACCATTCCTTTTTTCCTTCCCCTTTCCCTTCCTTTACCCATTGCACTTTCCCTTCCCTTCTCCTCCCCTTTCTCTTTACCTTCTTCTATCATTCTTTCCTTGTCCACGTCCGTGCGTTCAGTATTTGAAACGCCATATCTCCATAACGGTGAAATCTGTCACAAAGACGTTAGTTTTTTGTGACAAGATTTCATGCAGCTTAGTGACGAGTTTTCCCTCGAACGAAGACATCAAAGAGAGGTACCTCCAAAAGTAGTTATTTTACCGCTATTGACTCGTCTGACATAAAAACGATTGCAGAATGCACACAAACGCCGACTTGCTACATGCTTATCATAACAAGCACTTATGGCGAGCTTTCCTGGGGTAACAAGATCGATGACTGATGAACCGTGAACCTCCAAAAAGCGGGTTGTAGTCCTACTCAATTTTTCGCGATTTTAGGCTTCGGCACACAGAATAAATGAACTGCGCCGAAATGACTAGATATAGACCAAAACAACACCGGTGTAAAAAATTTGGCATGAAACGTAGATTTTGGCAACTCAAGTTTCGACTCGGTATGTTCAAGGAGTTTTCCATACAGGGACGTCAAATTTGGGTACCCTTTCAAAATCGCGACTTCTGCTACCAACGCTGTCTAGCGTGAAAACGGCTACAGGCAGACATACTTCCTGCTCATGGTAACAAGCACCGCTAACGAGCTCTCAGGCCTACATCTATGACCTTGAACGATCTTGAAATCCAAAAGCGGGTTTTTAGCGGTTTTTCGCGATTTTAGGCTGCGAGCCTGCGACGTCTAATTCAACAGTGAACTGCGCCGAAATTACTGTAAGCCTAGATAGACCAGGACAATCTACGTAAGGCCTATGAAATTATCAGCATAAACGTATATTTTGACTACTGCGTTTCGGAAGGCGGAGTCTATTCCGACAGACGCTATTTCGACAAATGCTGTTCCGACTGAAATTCACGTCGACAGACACGTGAAATTACGCTTTACATTCACCAGGAGGCAACAATTTCATGTGTAGCCTAATGGAGTATGATTTTGCACTTTATATTAAAACAAGAAAGCCCAGCTAGGCTAACGCAAAGGGGAACGCGCGACAGCGGTGCATGTTTGAAGGCCCACTGCGAACAAAATCTAAGCTCACCGATCCCAGCAATAATTACATTGGACACGATGATTTTTATTCATTCATTCGCGTACGCATTTTGAAGGGTGTACCCCTTTTCGATGCGCTCGTGCGCAGGCCTCCTTGAATCCAGAACGGGCGATCCGTGAAGCTACGCCGAGGTCGTCAGTCACTTGGCTGTCACTATTCGGAGTTCCGACAGCCGTAACTGTGAGCGAAAACCGTAATTTTAATACTAAATGCAAAATCGTATTCCATTCACAGTCATGAAATTGTTTTTGCACTTTTGCACGAACCGTTGCTTTGATTTACGTTGTGATGCAAAACGATTTGAAAGTATGTAAATAAATATCAGTTTGCTGCACTTTAAGCCGACAAGTATTCCGCTTTTTAGCACTTTGCATTCGATCGTTTTTTTATGGTGTTGCTCAAAACTGTCGAAATTTTATTAACGTAATAACGTTTAATGACTGACGGTTGGAGTTTTAGCAGCGAAGCGAACCTGCTCTCCAGCTTTTCATAGTTCTGCTGAACTTCTGGTTTAGTTGCAGATTGCAGACATTTTCAAACAAAAAAAACTTAGCTGTCGCTAGGATAGCCGACCGTAGGGCCTACTGGTTGTCAGTAGGGTAGATGTTAGTGTTCCTTCTGGAGCCTTTCTATCCTTGGCTGGCATTTTGTTACTATTATTTGTGTTGCTGGTGTTGTCAATGTCAGTGCTGAAATAAATAGGCCTAAATAAATAAATAAATAAATAGTTTCCGTTGAAAGAATCAAAGCATATTGGACACTCGGACATTTTGCTCGAGGTCGCCATATCGTTGCATGTATACCGACAGTGCACACCGATTATGCAGTATGTGAGTATCTAATATTAAACAAGCACTGCAAAATTATACAAATTATACGAACTGTTGTACGGGAAAGTGCATGCAGATTGCAGACATTTTCAAACAAAAAAACTCAGCTGTCGCTAAGATAGCTGACCTTAGGCCTACTGGTTGTCAGTGACCTTCAGTCATCCAATGTCACTGATTTTCATCTTATCTGACAGGGCGTATGACACTTCCTATCAGGGATTAATAGTAAATTTAGATGTACCTTTCACCGTTTTCGAGATAATAATGGCCAGTTTTCCGTTAAAAAACGCATATTTTTCTTACCTCCCTTTATTCAACTCCGAATTTAAAAATGTTTCCCTTGCACTAGATCGCTTTAATATTGCATGCCTAGGTTTATGTTATAGTGCTAATTATTCGTGTAAAAAGTTTTTTCCTATGACCTACCACTTAGCCACAATACATTCGTTACAACATAGAGAGTTGTAATGAGTAGCTCAGCGTTACGATGAGGCGACAACTTTGTAGTCCTAGACGTCGTAGACACATGACATCGCTGTAGTTATTCTGCATCCTCTAGCAACATTATTATTCAGTCGCAAATGTACGTGTAGCAATTATACGAACTCACCGTTGTGTAGGCCTAGCCTAGCCCATATCCGATCGTCTCGACTTTTAGTTGCAGGCAACGTTCACGGTCGTGCATAATGCATAGACCCTATTGCATAGGCCTAATAAGTTGCACGTAAGACGTTTGAAAAAACCGTGCTGTCCTGTTATCAGTTAACCCTGCAGTTTGCAGTTTGCCACTGATTTCGATTCTGTCCACAACCGCAAATTCTTCGACGGTATTTTTTATACACGAATTAATTCCTTTCAGATAGCCTATTCCAGCCGAATTACCTCTGCTACGTGAAAACCAGAGGACGGGTATTTCCTAGAGACGCTAGTTTCGTTTTGGCTCTTAAAAAGATTGGACCGGTAATACAGAGAATCAGTAAGAGTTATTTTTTTCCAATACAGACAGAGCCGTAGAGCCATAGGCCATAGGCCTCATGATAGGCCTACACCTTGCTGCCTGTTTACAAACATTTCAGCCGCCGTTGCGCGGAAATAAAACTACTGAGTTACCAACCAATCAGCGCTCAGCATTGTAACGGAAAACCCAGGTGGTCGGGGATTTCCGATGCGGAAGCTTTGCTTTTCGACGATGTGTACAAATATTGCGAGCTAATTGTTGATTTTGCGGATCTGTAATGTCTTCGAATAGACCAGATTACATCTACGAAATGAAGTATTCAAAACGGCGAGAACTGAACCAAATTCTTGATGTGAACGAAGGCTGGAAGAGGTTGGGTAAGTGTTCGGTGAAATGTGAAACTATCGTCATGTGTAATAGGCCTAAATGAATAAATAGTTGGAAAACAATTTGAATGCTTTGTCTGGAAAAAAGTAGTGTTGATCGTGTGATCGTGCGCTGTTTTGCATGTAATTATTCTGACTTATCCTAAGCTACAAAATGGACAAAACGCTCATGGGAGTAGGCCTAACTTACACAATACACCGTGTCTCAAAAATTGGATCCACTTTTATTCTCTGAATATCTCCTTGAAACATTGGCCGATAAGTTTTTGCATGCGGCATCACGAAAAAACTTGACGTAAATGACTGTAGTTTAGCCCATCTCACCTTAATACTGTTGCTAGTCTACTTTGTAAAATGCAGAAGTCGTAGCTTAATTGACCGTTTACAACAATGAATTCATACGGCGTCGGTTTAGAACTGATTACTGAATAGCGACAAACGCGAGTAACAGTTATTATCTGTCCCATTGCTATAACATAGCAAGGGACAGATTATAAAATAATTTGCGTCTGTCTGTCATTCTGTCAGTTTGTCTGTAAACACGTACTTCTACGGCCGCAATTTTGATTCGATTTTGATGAAATGTTGCACAGTGATTCGGGGCCCGAACAGTGAGATCGAGTTTGTTTGGGATAAACATCTGATAACTCCTTCCCTTATTTTACCCCAATTTGTTAAAAAAAATTGCATTACGGTTTATGGGGACTTCAAAGCGGTATAACTCGGTCCCCGTAAAAGATAATTGCGCGCTGTGTTTACCTACCCCCATATTTTCCGGGTCGAGCAATCTAACGGTGTCATTTAAATTTACCCCCTAACGACTCTTGTTGCCATAGCAACCATTCAAAAGTTGCGAAATTTTGCATTAGGCCAAAGGAGATTTCAAAGCGGTATAACTCGGTCACCGTAAAAGATAATTGCTAGCTGTTTTCACCTACTCCGCTATTTTCGGGCCCGCGCTATTTGATGGTGTTAGGCCTATTTAAATTTTTCGCCTGCCGACCGTTGTTGCCATGGCAACGAATTTTGTTACAAAATTGACTACAACTAGGCCCCGTGAAAGATAACTGCGCCCTGTTTGCACCTAGCCCCCTTATACGCAGCTTCTAGGCTATAGGCTATAGCGTGGCAATGTGACAGATACCTCGTTCCACAGAACGTATTTTAGTCCTAAAAATAATTTTAAAATACTTTGAAAGATGAAAATAAGCTGTTATGAGTGACACGTTCGGCCAGCCAAACAATGACACTGTAGGCCTAACAGCAACAGTTTAGTCTATGCTTTTTTGCAGCGGAAACTCTGGGCAAATCAGCGCTGGAAGTGGCAAGGTACGAGCTAGAGTATCGTCGCCAAGGTGGCAGTCCAACAGACCTGTTGCTGACAAACTGGGGACATTCCAACGCTACGGTCGAGATGCTCGTCTCACATTTACTCAGAGCTGATCTGCGTTATGCTGCCGAAAAACTCCGAGACCTTGGTTTGTATAGTCTTCAGAATACATCCATCTGTTACCTGATCATTGACATTCATAACAAGAAGCCCAGCTGTCGCTTTGTTTAGCCGACCGTACTGGTTGTCATTGACCTTCAAGGTCATCCAGAGTCAATGATTTTCATTTTATCTGAAAAGGTGTATGCGATTCCCTATCAATGACCAATAGCAACATTGGCCCTATCTCGCACCGTTTAGCCACAATAGCGCGTACTGACCTTTAAGGTCATCCAATGTCTATGATTTTCATGTCATTTGAAAGCCAACATGCGACCTTTTATTAGTGATCAATAGCAACCTAGGCCGTATCTCGCACCGTTTAGCCACAATACATCTGTGACAGACAGACGGACAGACGCCGACAACCATGCCAATAGCTCGGCCGTTAGGCCTACTTGAGTACGGTCGGCTAAAACACCATAGTCTAAAGGGGATGTCAGATGACTGATAACATCGACCGATTTTATCAATCATCTGACATCCCCTTAAGCTGACAGACTGTTTTGCAGCTGCACCGTAAGCAACTGCCAGTGGTGGGCAAATCTAAATCATGATTTGATTTAAATCATGATTGAATCACATACAGTGATTTGATTTGAAAAATAATGATTTGATTTACAAAACGTGTGATTTGATTTGATTTGAAATTTTATGATTTTGATTTAAAATCATTCCAAATCACAAAAATTTTCGATGGTATGCTCTCAACATGTGGAGCCATCATCAGAGCGAGGCGTGCCAGACTGACAGCCACAACTGTGGAGGCGCTGCTTTTCAAAATGGAGAACAACATTGGTTAATGACAGCTTAACATTTGACATAAAACTTGACATTCTTGCTAAGTATCATCGGATTTATCTTGACATCTGTCGATAAGCGTACACTACATACTAGTAGATAGTAATGTTGTGTAAGTGTAAGTGGTGATACAGTTGTTGTGCTGACAAGGGACAATGAAACAAGTTGCAAAGTTCACTAGTCTTGTTTGCCAAATAGTTTTTATACCCATCGTCATATTGCACACACTGGCTTATGCTTGGTGTAAAATTCTCAATTTCAAATATGGCGCGATTTTTGCCAGATTAGATTACATAAATTAAACATTTTTAAAAAGTGCAAGTTCTGATAAAAATGATTTGTGATTTGATTTGTGATTTGCCCATCACTAGCAACTGCCTCCCCTTTCATCCGAGGCAAGATGATAGGCTATTTACTTTGAACAGTTGATTTTATGCAGTTGGTGAAGACTTATTGTTTTGGAAATTCTGTCGTGCAGTGTGGCTGACTTTTTGTGGTCGTTGTTTATCTGGAGTGTGAATAATATTGTTTATTTAGCTAGGTCATTCTGAATGTATCACCTAGCAACAAGATAAATTTGGTGAAATTTGTTTCTATCGATTGATTTATTAAAGGTTTGGACAAATTATCACAGCTTCTTCGTTGCTTTGCCACGTCTAGGAGTGAACCAATTTTTTTTCTGGAAAATTGTGTCACACTGGCGTATGCATTCGTGTTTAGTTCCCGAATCAATGTTTGATGATTCTGATAATATTCAGAGTGATTCCAACAATCGTAATGTTGGAGCTTCCGTTGTCCAAGAAGCTGGCAATCTAAATGGTGGAGGTTTGTTATCTGATTTCAGACTTTATTTTATTTCATGAATAACTGTAGTTTGACGCGCTCTCATAAAATTAATGTGTTCCTTTGGTAACCATTGTCTGTTTAAGTGTCTGCAGCTTACTGGATTTGTTTTTTTTTCGTTTTGCATTTACATTTGGTTTATGCAGTAAAGGACTTATTGACTTATTTACTTCCTTGGATTAGATGACTTTCTTCTTTCTTTTGCAACATATTGCTAAAAGGCAAATTGAGTTGCAGTGAGATGACGCAACCGAAACATGTCAGATATCTTTAACCTTTTTAATTGTAGATTTGTAAAGTTTATTGTTATGGTCTAGAATTATTTTTGGAACTATAAGAGACTTGCAAAATTTTATCAGCTTTAACAATGAAGTAGAAGCAGTTGTCGGTTGGAGTAGTTGGATTATTAAATTATTGTACAATACTCAGTCATAATATCGATGGATAGTTTAAAGATGGCGTTTTTAACAGTTTAAAGAGACGTATAGAGCGACGTAACTGAACTGAACTGACATGATTTAGTTTTTGACAAACTGGCCAAAAGGCGAGCAGAGCGAGCCCATTAATCATTGGCTGACGCATAAGTGCGCATAGTCCCGTAGTCACCGACGCCGTTAGACGGTGCCTACTGTAATGCGTTACTGCTTGCCCATTGGCCAGTTTGTCAAGAACTAAATCGTGTCAGTTTTGTTCAGTTCAGTTTAATTACGTCGCTGTGTATGCGCTTTTACAGGAGTCAGTTGGTTCTAGCAAAGCAAATTAATGGCTGGCTGGCTAGCATGCACGGGTTGAAGGATCAGATTGGCACCCATGCACCTGCTCACTCCAGTTTTCCGTGAAAAATATTGTTGTTTTTTTAAATATTGTCTAAGTAGGCTATGTATATTGTCTCATTGTAGCAAATGCGGCTCTTCCGTTACCATATCTCAGTGATCTGAGGCCACAGAATCCTGTCGTCGTATACAGTGAGCTCAGTAAACCATCATCAAACGTTGGAAAGTCTGCGGCTGAATATCACAACAACAACGTTTCTCGGCCATCACCTGTAAGTATATTACTGATCCCAGGTCCGGATTAACGCAACGAGGCCGTGGCCTAGGGCCCTGCGCTTTTAGGGGCCCCGCGCTGAGCTGCACTAAAAGCGGTCAGTTGATTCTAGGGAAAATAATCAAAATTGTTGCTACCGTAAAAACGTAAAGTCCTTCCCGAGCCTTACGGCCCATAGGGCGGCGCTGATCTCCGTTTCCTAAGGCCCTCAGCCAGACACCAGTTTTTACACTGCGAGACGACGGATACGGGGCCAGTGTATCGCGCTGTGTGCCTGTTTACGTCCCAGCGGTGATGCCGGTACCAAATTATACTGCTCGGTGACAGATGGTCTATGTGTATGAACAACTTGCCTAAGGTCGTTACCCGGCAGTGTCCTGCTGCGGAGTCGAACCTGCGCCTCTGAGTTACCTCAGGATTACAAGTCCGACACGTTACCGTTAGACTACTGAGCCACGCATACTACCGAGCCACCGGGTGTCACATTTAAGGCAAAAAATGCACCAAATTCGATTTTGTTGTTTATTGGTTGTCTGATAAAATGATTAGATAATTTTAATGGATGGTCTATTGTAATTTGTATTATTGTGTAAGGGGTCCTACAAAATATTTGGGCCTAGGGTCTTTCAAAACTTTAATCCGGCCCTGATCTATCTAGTGCTGTAATAATATTAACAACTGTTAAGTATTTTTTTCTTTGTGATAGAAATAATGATTGGTCATCGTTTATAAAATTCTGTTGACCGAACGGCAAAATTCTGAAAAGTCTATTATGGTGACACCAAACTTAACTTTGAGAAACTACAGATAAATTGGCCAATTAAAGAAAACCTGAAAGTGATATAGAATGATAATTTTCACGCCAAAGGTTTTAACAGTTATTTACTCTGGCCATTTCAGACTTAGACAATGGACACCCATATGATGGGACTTTTCTTTCTTTTCGATTATGGGATTTATGGGTTTATTCTGTGACTGTAAAACGCCTGCTGTTGGGATGGTATAGTGATAGTAGGTTGGTCTCGATTGATTAAATTATACTCTATAACGACTCCATTTATTTTATGGACAGGTCACTGTCTGCAGGCATGTAAACCATCTTGGTAACTATGTAACTACAGCCACTAGGTCGACCCAGCCGTCCATGCATCGTGAGATGAAAAAAATAAGTAGCAGATTTCAGGCTGAGTAGTAATAAAGGTACTTATAGCTGCCAGTTCAGGCGAATCTGTGGCTTAGGTCAATTGGCTTGATCGCCCTGCACTTGTGCTAAATTCGTCAAAATAAACCAGGTGAACTCTAACAATGGTAGAGTCATCTTTACTGCCATAGTGGCTTCGTGGCGTTACGGTTTTGACGCTGAACTCACAATCAAGAGGTCATTTGTTCGATTCCCGGTCTGATCACTATCAAATGATTATTAGTTTTACTACTTGGATGGGTGACTGTCTGCGGAGAGTTAAGTGTTTTCGGTTTATGACCATCACCAAGGTCAACTCAGCCTTCCATCCCTCCGGAGTAGGCGAATCGAGTACCGTGTATGGCATGTAACAACGAGTGATTCCATATAGCAGGTGACGCTCCGTAGCTGTGATGTAGCCTATACAGCGACCCGTTTAGCTGGGGTTAAATCAAAATGCATTCACCTGTGTCGGGTGGCAGGTAACAAAGGTAACATATGGCAGGCGACGCTCCGTAGCTGTGATGTATATGCACGCCCGGTAGTCAATGGCGTAATTTCAAATTTCGGGCCACACTGCAAGAGAATTATTAAGGCTTTTTCTTTTTCTTTCTCCTTTCCTCTCGCACTTTTTTTTGCTTTCATCTTCCCAGTTCTCTTCCCTTTTTTCTGTTCCTTTCTTTTGCCTTACGCTTTTTTGACAAGTAGACCCTTTCTTTTATGTTGCCAGGTGCGTAGTAACTGTACATGGACAGACAACAGCGGTGCAAGACGAACTCCCACAAGCACGTATCAGCATGTTGAGAAATCTTCACCGTTCGTGTGCTCTCAGTCGCGGATCAGCAGTCCGCGATCCGCGGTCGAGTCGCCAACGCGCGTCCATGCTTGTAGACATCCGCAGGCCGTCGAGTCGGAGGATAGCGCCATGCTCATGACTGCCAGCGGGATCAGGGGTGCGTTTGATTCATTTCGTTCCAAAAAAGGAAGCCACTAAACCTTTGGCAATATTTTCTCAAATCTTAATTGATTTCAAATTTTTTATCGCTGCGAAGAGGCTGGCTGAAATTTCCGACAAAACCGCATCGTATTTTCCACCGCACTTTACGTATGTTTTTGCATTACCTTGGGAAAGTTAATATTTCAAGTTTGTTGCAAATTACAACAGAAATTTAAACAGTGTGTCGTAATTTACAAAAATGAAACGTTTATTTTGTCATACGGTTAAATGGAGATAGATGTGATGTTTTCAACAGCATTTGCTCAAAGTGTCCGCCGTCTGATTGCACGCATGCACGAAGACGCTTGCGCCACTCGTCAGTTGCATTGTCAGTGATGTTCTAGGTCGTGTGTTGCAGCGAAGCCTATGTGGCCGGAGTCATGTCATATCATGTCATTTAATTACGAGGAGATCAGAACTGCAACCCAGGACTTCAGCGAAGAATGCATGATCGGTCGCGGAGGATTTGGTGACGTCTACCGGGCAAACATCCGACAAACGCCAGTCGCCATCAAACGACTACATCAGGTCTAGCCTGGGCTTCTATCCCCCAAATCTAGAATAGAAATTGGGCTCAAATCTTCTATTTTTTCCTTTCTTTCCTCGCTCTTTTTTCTCCCTACTTTTTAAAATTTTTTCTATGGCTATGAGTGAAATTACTAAGGTTGTTAAACGGCGGAAGGGCAGTCTTATATCGGATAATTTTCTTCGAGAAGTACAAAATTCGGTGGTGGAAATCCCGCATTTTGGAGAAATTTAGGAACAAAATTTAAAATTGAAATTTTGAGCACACATAATCACCATAGCAGGAAATTTGGAGCTGTCCGTTGGGAAATTGCAAGTCCCTATTCCATCGCTGCCTGCATTTGATAACTGAGCTTCTGTCGGCATGTGTTATCCAAAAAAAGTTTTCTATTGTTTACAGGATGAATGCATGCAGTGTAAAAAATATACATATTTTTATTTTTTTTTTACTGGTTTTTACGCGCGACAGCATGTAATGCTTCGCGCGTCTTAGCCATCGTCGAGGTGTCCGTCCGTTCGTCTCTTTGTCCATCACAGTGTTGATCTGTATCAAAACGGTGCAAGCTAAAATTACGAAATTTTTACCGTGAACTACTCCAACTACTCTAGTAGTTTGTGACAAAATTTTGTATTTTGCGGTTAGAGGTTTTCCCTCGAACGAGGTCGTGAAAGAGGGCTACCCCCTAAAAGACGTTAGTTTGCCACTATTGGCTCGTCTAGTTTCAAAACGGTTGCAGATAGGTACAGACCTGCTGCATATCATAACAAGCACTGGTGACGGGCTTTCTAGATTTATCAACATCGATGACTTTGCATGACTTTGAACCCCAAAAAAGGGGGTTTTCGTGAATTTTTCGCGATTTCGGCCTGCAACGCACATTTTAATGGTGAATTGCGACGAAATAGCTGGAGGTAGACCAAAACAACATGCATATGAAAATTTCAGCATTAAACGCCGATTTTAGCAGTCCAAGTCACGACCCCCTTGGTTCAAAGAAGCCTGCGCAGGGAGGAGTCGAATACGGCTACCCCCCTAAAAAGTGGCTATTTACCGCTATTGGCTCGTGTAGCGTGTGTGTGATTTTTCAATTCACATGTCTGTATTGTTTGTTGCAGAATAAAAGCGACCACAGAAATTTCTTGGCTGAGATCAATTCTCTTGTAAAGTAAGATTTTATTATTTTGACATAATCAGTGTTCGGAAATTTGTTGTATGATTAGTCCAAGCCAACGAGTCCTGTTATTTTCTAGCTTTGTTTGTTAGTTGGCGTGTTCGTTCACTGGACTACTGTAAAAGTTATGGTTTAATGCCATGATATTTCGAGGATTTTAGACTAGAAACATTTGATTAGATTTTTTTGTGATCTGTAAATTTTTGTCATTTCTGTTAGTTCAACAAAATTAAAATTTTGTTCTCATTTGTGTTACATAACAGAGGCCTAGTTGTCTGATATTACTTACTTCTATTATATGGCTAGCATAAGATAATTAACGTTGTGTGTAAATTGACTTCTATTCTCATTTTTTATAAAAGAGGGACTTGCAGTATATCAATTATTTTTTATATGTGCAAAATTTTCTTTACTTTCGAATATAGAAAACACAGAGTAAGTAACACCGTGAAAAGATTGTGTATTTTACTATCAAATTTTATTGGTTGTCGTTTGTTTTTATATCTCATGAACTTATTATACACTGTGAGGCATAAGAAATACACCACATTTTTCCCATAAGTTGAAGAAGGGTTATCCAATTTTAATCATTTTTGGTACACATATTGTTGTCACAACTGCACATCAAATGATCGTTCAGTTTTTCACTTAACTCAACGTCTGCTTTTGCACTGTCTGGGAAAAACAAAATAGACAAAATGTGCATTAAAATTAACAATAGCTTTATAAAATTTTATCTTTCTGGATATGTGGCCACCAACAGCCAATCAATTACAAGGTTTGAATGTTGTGCAGCAGCACGTCTATTAAATAGGCCTAACATTTAGGAATTGATGAATTCAAGAAGCGACTGGTGAAGTCTGGATTGGTCTGGAGCAGAACGTTATCAACGCTGCTATCAACGAATGGTGAAAGTGTCTTCGAGCCGAGCCCATGTTCGTGGGCCAACATTTCAAACATTTTTCTACAGAGTTGAAAAATCGACAGTTAGATAATCTATCAACTAAAATAATGAAAATATGGCAAAAATGTCTCTGTGTTGTTTTGATTGAGCAATAGTACCAAAGTGGCTAAAAATGCCATATTTTGTTCGTTTTCTTTCCCCATTTAGTACAGACACAGACATTGGGTGAGGTGGGAAACTAAACAAACATTTGATGGCCAGTTGTATCAGGAATATTTTTACTAAAACTTATTAAAATTGGATCACTTTTCTTTAAGTTATGACAAAAAAATTTGGTGTTTTTATGCCTCACAATGTAGTACTTTGGTGCGTTAACGTTCATTGTCCTAATTCGTTAGAGCTTGGCAAGCAAACCTATGAAAGATCTTAAAATATGTGTCTTACATTTTTAACATTATCTATTTCACTCCCATGCTGCACCGGCTCTGTGTGCACTGATTTTTGCGGTGACATTATTAGACTACTTCAGTTAGTGTTTATTGCTGAAATAATGTTAGCGCTGTGTGAATGCTACTAGATTCCGTCACAAGAACGTGATATCATTGGTGGGCTGCTCAACAGATGGTCCCGACGTCTGTCTCATCTATGAGTTCATGGTCAACGGCTCACTGCTGCAACGACTTATGATGCAGGTATCATTGCTTTGAACACTTCATTTTGGCATGGCGGCAGCAACAAAAAACCACACAATGTAAAAGCAAACGCGATAAACAAAACACACAATGCATTGGACGCAGGTAAACGTACATCCAGCCAGACATCCAAAAAGTAGCCACTTGATAACGACCCGACCGGGAGTTGAACCTATGACCTTTTGATCGCATGTCCAACAACGTCCCAACCGTTACGCCACCAAAGCCAAATTCTGTTGGTTTAGCTTGTTTGACGTTGAATGTGAACTTAATGTGTCTGTGTTGTGTAGACAACGGCACCTGTTTTGAAATGGCCGCATAGACAGAGAATTCTCAAAGACGTGGCGTCAGGGCTGCAATATCTGCACAACGTCGACGTTACGCCTCTTATACACGGCGACGTCAAGAGGTGGCGATAACATCTGCATCTGTCTCTCGACTTTTAGATACAGCATTTAGGTAAGTGAGAATGGATTGAGAAGTAAATAGAGACTAGAGACTGGAAATTCTGGGTAGGGCCCAACGTGAGGCCGCCCGGCGCCGTAAGTCCGACTGTGTGTTTACACGATTGCTGATTTACCAAGCCGTGAAAATGTCTCTTCCCGCCAAAACCCCTAAACGGTTTGGTTTCAATTTTTTTCAGGTACGGGTTCTTCCCTGCCTCTAATTTTAGTTTTGGTCTGCTGTCCGGTTTTGGAGGAAAAGTGAAAAATAAAAAATAAAGAATAATAAAGAAGAAAGTACCCGGCAGAAAAAAAAACAAAGCGAAAACATAAGGCTTCTTGTTACTACGTGTGTGGGTGGCCTAATAAATAGAAAAATAAAGAACTAGACAAAGAAAAGAAGAAAAGATAAATAAATAAATAAATGAAAAAAAATAAATGTTTGTTTGTACTTGTTGTACGCATTTAGTGCGAACATCCTGCTGGGAACGCACTACGAGGCGAAGATCTCGGACTTCGGCTTGGCGCGAGTGGCGACTGGGAGCAGTAGCGGAGCAGCGCGCTTCACAAACGTGACTCGTGACGAGTTGGCAGACGTCTACGGCTCTCTGGCCTACCTACCGCACGACTTTGTCACCAACGGATGCAAATACAACGTCAAGACGGACGTCTTCAGCTTCGGCGTTGTACGTTCCACACTGTTCTTTCTCTGTCCTGACAGTGTTAATTTTACTTCGTTAAATAAGTTCAAGAAAAGCATTTTAAGTGTTGTTCTAAATGATCATCTAATGTGTTTAAATGTTAGTTATTAGCAATTTTGTATACAAATGGTGTATGAACTTATGTTTATTATTACGGATTTCCGTAAGAGCTCTATGCCTGGATGTTCCTGTCAGTGTAATGTCAGGTAGCAGTATCTCTCGTGTAATATGTTTCTGTGACGAATTGTGACGAATAAATGATTAATTGATTGGCTGCCCAGTCTGCTTAAACACCGCAGTAGATCCCCAAGCCGTGGCTTATAGTTTCAGACGGCTGGCTTACAATCTTTACGGCTGGCTAGCCAGTTTAAGTCGTGGCTTAGGACTATACTGATGGCTTACGGCGGCTTATGGCGGCTAGCCAGGGCTTACAAATACAGTTTAATAAAATAGTCGCAGCAGATCAGACAGCCACATCAATTTGTCTTATCTTTAACACTTTGACGCTCACAGTTGTCAGATTGATGCAGCTTAAAACGTTCCATGGGAGATGGAGTTAAACAGTCATTTGTAATTTTTTTCACATTGGAAGCCTTTAGTGTCAAAGTGACCAGATGTCAGAAATTACAAAATGATGGCTTAACTCAGTATGTCACTGTATTACAAACAGTTTTGTGATTGTTCTCTCAAACTTAAGTAACTATAAGCACGAACGCACAATCAAATGCAAATCGAATTTGCCTCCAAGGCCACCGCCGACTGCAGTACAGAACTACAGATGTTCAACAAACTGTGGTTTTGACCTCATCATAGTTAGGCCTATCATGAATAGGCTACACCATTTCAGTTTTTGTGGTGCCATAGACAAGTGGCATTTTAATCGTCAAGTGATGCAATGTCACGTGGAAGTGTCTGCGACTAGAGCCGTGTGCTCGCTATAAAGCAACGATTATAGGGCCTACACAGGCTTTAACTTACGTAGTGTGACAATAATGTGTTGTCCACTATACTGATGATTCTGGAAAGAAAAAGCTTTAAGCCACGGCGGCTTGCGGGTCTTACGGCTTACGTTTTCGCCCGCGTGGCTTACGAAATTTGTGGCGGCTTACGGCTTAGCGCGTTTTTGGCGGCTTACGGCGGCTTACGAGTTACGACAGCGGCATGGGGGGCTACATCGCAGATCCCAGAAATTGCTCATGTGAGTTACCGCAGATGAGTCGATCAGCTCATATTACAAAAATAGCCAAAAATAGCCTAAAAAGTTACTAATCCGCATACGGTGATTTGCTGTGCCAGATGCCAACGTCTGTACTTCAAGAACCTTACCATAGACCAATTTGCAGTCACTAGCGTAAGTATTTTTGAGATCTGGCCTGATCTGTGGACTGATTTAAACAGAAAATGTCTGCACCAATTTTTTGCGCTTGAACTGCCGTGTCTATCATCGGGTATAAGTACTAAATACTGCCGCAAAGCAATCAGTCAACAAAAACGCTGCAGAAAAAGGGAAGGGAACTAAGCCAGAGCAAAGACTGTGTCCCTTAGTCTCTCATTTTAACTATTGTTTGTTTCTGTCCTCCATTTGACGTCACTCTAATATGCGGCCATCCTGGAGGCCACGTTGTGTTTTGTCTATCTGTCTGTTCGTCTATCCCATGCCGATCATAACTGGAAAACAAAAAAAACTCCGTTATTTGCCAGTGGCAAAAGCAGACACCCCATTTAAAGCACTTGATGACTCCTTTGTCAAATTTTCACTAGTTTTGTCTTTATTTTGTAGCGTAACAGTGTGTCTTTTTTGAATAAATTTAACACACACACACACACACACAAAAACAGTTTTTGCTGCAGGTTGTCTACGAAACGTGTACTGGACTCCGGGCTTACGACAGCAAACGAAGAAACGAAGAACGTCTGGTACGTTGATTTGATTTTTAAGTTAAAACGTTAGCTAATTAGTTTTGAAATTAGGCTACTTCTTCTAGATAGTGACAGACTAAAACAGAGAGTCCAGAACTAAGACCTTTAGCTCTGCTCAAGTGTAGTTCAAAAACATTTGTTTGTTGTCAAACATTTGGCCTATCTCTAGCTGTATAGCACCAGTCCAGTGCCTCTGAAGTCAACCGACGTACTGGCGATGCGCACATTTGTTTATTATGCATTATTATTATTTGGATTGATGGCCTGACGTAGCGGTAACGCGTTTTATCCGATCAACGAAGTTACTCTACGCCGGGCCGGGTTAGTACTGCGATGGGTGACTGCCTGCGGGCAGGTAAACCATCTCGGTATGTAACCAACCGCTTAGCTCAACTCAGCCTTTTATCCCTTCGGGGCAGGTCAATCGAGTATCGGCTTATCTGGCTGGGTTAACGCGGGACGCGTTCACCCGTGTCAAGTGGCAGGTAACAGTGTGTGATTTCGTACCGCAGGTGACGCTCCATAGCTTTGAAATGGGTTTCCTATAAAGAGCTATATTTCATGTATAACCTTTTGAGATATTATGATTTTTATAACTCGCAGGTGGAGTATGTGAGCGGATACGGGGCGGTGGACGCTGGCCGGCTGCTGGGACTGAGGGATGTTCTGACACCGGACTGGCCTGAGGTTCTGTGGCAGCGCTTGATGAGCGTCGGTCTCAAGTGTACGGCGCCGCTCAAGAAAGATCGCCCAACGATGAGTGACGTCAGTTTCATCTTGTTGCCATCCGTCTCATACAGCAGGCTCGTCGAGGGGAGGGAAAGGGGAAAGTTTCCCCGGGCCCCGCGACGTTTGGGGCAGTGGCGGATCCAGAATTTGAGACAGGAGTTGGGCGGAATGGTAGCGGGTGATGCCATGCCCTCGCTCCAGAAATTTTTGTATTCAAATTTTATGCAGAAATAATGCATTTTTGTGCAAAATATTTACTTGTTTCAAGATGCAACTAGTCAATGGGGGCGGCCGGCCGGCCGGCCCCTCCTTCCCGCCACTGTTTGGGAGCCCCCCCGGCATCTTTCAATATATTTGCCATTATGTTTGACATCGGAACTGATCATCTGAATTTAGCTTACGCCAGTCGTCAGTTATTTCTCGACGATTTTTTTGCAACAAATCTGACTATTTTGTGAACGAATTAACGTATTGAGTATTCTAGCCCTTTCCCCAGACTCCATTCCATATAGGGCGCCCAAAATGTTACCTAGGCCCAGCTGTGGCTTTCGTTTGGTTTGACATTATGCTGTTAGCAATCAGCTTAACTGCGAATGTGTTGCAGTCATTGAAGGTGATCGTTCCAAAAAGCTGAAAACAACTTTCCACAGCATAGGCAGGAAATTTTTTCGTGGTGGAAAGGTTACACATTGAGCCCCTGATTATGAAAGAGCCGAACATCGAAGCCGAAGGTTGAGAGCGGAGGGAGGCTTTTTGGACAGGGGGGGCTTATTTCCCCACTGTGCTGTATAAGACAAGTGTTTAAATTGTTAGCGAAAGATTTGAATAAGAATTTGCAACTTCGATAATGTCACTGCATTGTAATCCACTTTGCTCACTTACAGCTTAAGCTAATTGCAATTTTAATTAATTGCAAATCAATAATGCTAATTCTAAGTACGGTAATTAGCTCTGAACTTGTACCATCTCTGAATACTAATTCTAATTAATTGATATTTCTAGCAGCAAATTAATATTAATTTTGATTAGTTAGACAAACTACCGACAGTCTCACATTTGTCCAGTCGCTGTAGTGACGTAGGCCTATACAAGACGAGTGATGGACAACCTGATTTTCCGGATATATTCTGGGGGGAATTTTCTCCAGTGTGTCCCCCCTTCGGCTTTGCATTATTCCCAGCAGTCTACAAAATAGTTCCTCCATTGCTTTGGCGTTACAGCATAGCCCTATGATTAATTTCTGTTTACGATAACAATTCAAATCGCTTTTGTTTGAAAATTTATAACCTCATACAATGACGTCATATTCGCTTTAGCCTCGGTGAAGGAAGAATGAGCGTTTTACTGATGTGTAGGCCTAGATTTTTTGAAAAATGTTTGATTTCATGCATTGTGTTGTAAACACCGCTGGTAATATTGCAGTGTAATTCGATGTGATGACTGAGTGTGGTTATTTACTGTAGGTGCAGAACATGCTAGAAAAGCTGGTTATGGTGTCGCAAATTTCGCCATTCGGTAACAACAAATTACGCTGCAAATGCTATTACTGTTTTTTTGCAAATCAGTAGCATTTTTACCTCCGCCAAGGAGGTTATGTTTTTGTCGGATTTTGTTTGTCTGTTTGTCTGTTTGTCTGTCTGTGTGTGAGCAAGATAACTCAAAAAGTTATGGACGGATTTTTCTGAAATTTGAGGGTATGTCGGGCATGGCATAAACTACCAGTGATTCAATTTTGGGCGTGATCCGGCAGGAATACTGGATTCTGGATCACTTTGAAATTTTCGTTACCATTGCGTTAAAGGGGGCATAAGCAAACCACTGGCACTGGTGACGCCACCTGGCGAATAGCTTTGCATTGGCGGAGGTACCTGCGCTCTCCGAGTGCTTTCTCTAGTTGGTAATACATTTTAGCCTATCAATTATAGTTTTAACAGCATTTTACTCACGTAGAGTGTCATGTGTATAGCTGTTTTAGTGTGTCTATCAGTATTGCATTTTAATGCTTATAAATAATATTTTGGTGCTGCGATAATATGGCAACATTTTAGATGTTGATTTTTTGTCGTTTACGGTTAATTTTAATTCACAATGGAACCCATTGAACAGGCCTAGTGTCGATTTATCCGCATATAATAATGTATACTTAGGCTACAAGACGACGTCTGCCCCATTTGGACACACTGCGCAAGCCCTCTCTGATGTCTAGTTAAGTGCTGCATTCCCCCCATTGCCTGACGGTAATTATTTATACTTGCATAAACTTTTGTTAGTTTTAGGAGTGGCGTTGTAGGCAAACCATAAATTAAGACGACCTATCGTACGCGCTATTTTGAATCTAGTTTGTGTTGCCAGTTTGTTTTATGAGCTTTTGTCTATTTGCGTTTGTGATGAATAAATTATGACGATGAAAATGTCGATGCAGGAGACAAAAACACTTCTCTGGAAGACGTGAATGGAGAAAATAGAACGTACGTGTCCGAAAGCGAGGCGGCATCCAGCGAGAACGACGTCAGAACTTTAGTCGGCTGCTGCATTGGTCCAGAGGCTGGACAGAGCGATGCTACTCCATCCGCATCCACAGCCATGGAGGACATCTCCGACTCTGAGCTGCTGTGTCGCAAGCAGAAGAAAGCGAACCTGTTGGACGGACTTTTGGACAGAGAGAATGTGGTTGGAGGAGTCATAGGGTCAGTCCCTGAAACGACGACAGTGGCGCCATCTGCAGGAGGAATCCCGGCAGATTCGCCGCGTAAAGTCTTGATCCCTGGAGCCTCCAAGCCGGTGCCGCTTTTTACCAGTGGAAGCAAAGGAACGACCACGGCAACGCCGGTGCTGCCCCCTGTCGGTGAAACACAGGAAACGACTACGCCAGTGTCTCCTCTTGTCGAAGGAATCCCTGCGTACCAGATCGAGGTTTTCCCGTCGCACTTTCGTCCTGAGGTTCTGCTGCCCGCAACTGTCGTGATTCCTGGAACTACCCCTCCTGTTGGAAAGGCCCAGGGAACGTCCACTCCGCCCGACGAGTACCCGGATCAGTCTTATGCCGAGTCCGTGCTGCAAGCTGTGCGGGCGTTCCCTTTGCCTGCGGACGAGCCCCCACGGCCTGTGATCGGTCCGCCGTCCCTGGACCACGAGATGTTGCTACGCAGGATGGAAGAACTTTAGATCCCTGCGCCACTGCCGCCGGAAGACGACGACCGACTGGCCCGCCTTGAACTACTCAAACAACGCAGCTCCGAGCTCGACTAGATGACAGACGGAACTGACGAATGTAGGGCTGCGGAAATTAATGATTTTGATTTGATTACTTAATCGGCAGGGTCCCTCAAACCGGAGCATCACACCGACGAGCTGTGTTTACAACAGTCACAAATGAATATTGACAAATTAGCATTTGATAAAGCCAATGAGCGCTTTATAACAGTTGCGTAAAATGGTGCGACTTGGCCTTTAAATTACTTTACTTGGCGGAGATATGCACTCTTATTGACTCCTAGTTTTCAGCTTTTGCTGAAAATGTGACTGTTGTAAATACTAATTTGTTGTATGACACTTTAGACTACTGAAATTAATGACAAACGCCAGAATTAATAAAATAGTGAAAATGAAAAATAAAAGTCAGTTTTACGAACTGCAATTTGCTTTCTTCTAGAATATGCATTTCCAGTTTGGCATTTTGGTGTGAGGAAAAAGTTTTGAAATGATATTGAACGAGTACGGAAATGTTGTCTAAAATGTTGTAGGGCCTATCTATTTCTTTCATGCAACGAGACGTTGTTTAAATTTGATTTAGATTAGTTGGATCATTGTCGACATTTGACATTATTATTTAAAACATTTTTAGAGTAATTATAGATCCAACCCTGCCCCTTTATTTATTACTTTTATGTAAAGTGTTCTCCTGTCGGATGGTTTTGCCCTTTACACAGGGGCCTATATCCTTATCAGCTTACATTTGGCAAAGCTATTAGTTATGGACGAGATTTTGTGCCAGACTGCATTTTCAAAACGTATTTAGTGTTCATAATGTTCTCACTAAATATTTTTGTAGTTGTTACTGCGTGACTGTTGGTGATAAATTGTTATATATAATATATGATCTTTCTATCAGTTTAGGCTAGCTATTCATGGTTGCATTCCGTTTAATATATTAACAACAGCCATTCTCTTCCGTAGACTATATCTGTTTAGGAGCGGATATTTATCCTATCGCCGTATGAATAGCAGCTAGGCTATTGATACGGCGGCCGGACACATATCCTGTGCATATCTGATTTATGAAGTTCGTATCTATTCAAATATTGATTTGGTGTTGAAAGTCTTCTAAGCGTAAAAATTCGCCAGTTTAATTCACGTGTGTTTTTTTTGAGCTGGCCTGTTGTGTGCTGTAACAAATTGTCGGTATTTTTATTTTGGGCCAATGGGAAGGGATGACGTTTGTCGTCATTTCGGAGTACCGATTGGCACAAAATGGCATGAAAATGCCTGCTGTTACGATAAATTAACCGCTCTATGTGACAATAGTGTCCATTGTAATATTATCTCGTATAGTAAGCATTTGTCTATGATAGTAGTCTGCTACTTCAATCAGTTGCACACAGGGCTGAAAAAACGTAAGTTTTTTAAAGAATTTATCAGGTTTTAGGTTTTTTGTAAATTTATAAATTTTTTAAGGGTTTTAGAGTTTTTTTGGTTTAATGTCCAGTGAGCACCGTCCACATAATTACGACCGGGAAAAAAATTACTCACTCTTCTAAGTGAACGACATAATGACGTGATTGACGTCGTATAACTCAAAAATATTAATAATGATATAAAATATAATATGACGTGTAATAAATTTCACAACAAACAAAAAACTTTTTTTTAAATTTAAAATTAGATTTTTGAGGTTTTTAAAAGTCTTTAAAAGCAAAACCTAAGTTGTTCAACCAATTTTCCAGCCCTGGTTGTACCCTACATCCACTTTGCAGTGCACCCAGTGCTAAACTAAATAAAGTTTCGTTGCGAAAATCAAAATCCGGTCATGATTAACACATTATACATTGCTATTGACCATCTGACTATCTCCAAGGTCACCATTGTCAACAAAATCAATATGAACTGCAGCAGTAGCTCTAGTATCATTAGCAACAGCTGCAGCAGCAGAACTTGTACGGATACAGCAGCGACACAGTTCGCGAAGTTCGGCGCGAAAATGTCTTCCCGTGGCCAGATACACAAAGAAGTTGTAGACGAATATCAGAATACGAACCGCTACATTATGAGAACAGATAAGCTTATGAAGTCGCAGAAATTATCTTCTAACTGCTCACAGAACGCGATATCCAACAGAACAAGCCAAACGATTAAATATTGCTTGCTTACTTTGTTATTTACTCATACTGACGAAGAAGTTGTAGACAAATATCAGACGGTTCATAATGTTGACAATGACAAATAGAATTTCGCGAAAGTCGGCGGTGGAGCGGTCTTCCAGACGGTTTTTTCCACGATCCAATGCTGATAGATGTGAACCGTGGACCAGGAAGCGCTAAGGAACACGTAAATGAGAGAGGTGCTGATGAGCATCAGCGTAGGAACAGCCGAGTTGGAGGAGTGTTGTGATTGGTTTTGACGTCCAAGGCTTGCAGCGGAAGCGCTGGTGGACCTTCGATGTACCTTGCAGACACTCAATAATATTGGTAACAACTGTAGCAGATTTTATCTGCCATGGGCTAAGGTCATTTAACGATCTCTATCATATTAAATACTTAGTCGCTCTATAAAACTATCCTCTACAGGCCCAGCATAACTAAGTGTGCGTCGAAACCAATTTTTTTATCCGATCTCGTTTTATCTGACCCGATTTATCTGATAATGCAGACCTTGCGCACCCGTAGAAGTGCGAAACATTGATAAATAAACCTGTCTCCATACAAGCCCATAATACCTTGCGCCGTAAAAAACCTAGCACCTAAATAAATGCGATTTTTACCAGTTAAATGCCGCAATCCGTATCTTCTTAGGTGAAATATAACTTCAATTCAAAACATTGGCCAATTTTGCCAAAATAAATGTCATAAATGGATCGAGAGCCCATAATGCTTAGCGCGTAATAAAACGTAACAAATCGATAGATGTCTTACTTTTCGATAAAGGGTCTTACACCATATGCAACCTTTCACTTTTAATATAACTCTAGAAATCGGCCATTGAAGTTGGCCATTGTGGAAACAACATTCAGCGATGCGCGTAGGAATATTTATTTTTTTATTTTAATGACAAAGGGCCGCAGCCACTAACATGCCACAATAAAATAACAGTATGCATCAATAAATGTCACTGGTAACAGTTTATGAATGACAGAGTGCATAGAATTTTGTTCAAAACCCTACCCACAATACATTTCGATTACAAGGGTTATATTATTTTGGCTACAAAGGTCACAAACACGTTGCGACTTTTTAAGAAAGTCCTATTTATAACTTTTGAAATAATAATTCAGATTACAAACGCATGTGCTACATAATGACTGTTTTGTGCTACAAAATGTTCCAACTACTTCGCACACAAAAATATTACTAAGGAAACGGCAACAATAACTCTACTGATATGCACAGAATAAAAGCAGAGCAGATTACAGATACATGTAATGTATCATATTTAGAGGTTTTATAATTTTATAAACTGTTCGACTTACTTCGCAGACTATCCGTAGGTTAACGACGAGAACTGACGACGGCAGAACGACATACATTACGGCGAATATGTCCAGCAATTCGTTGATACGGCCATCAGTGAAATGTAGAATAAGGTTAACGCTGGCGGTGTAGATGAGTGCGACGATTGCCAGAGAAATCACGATCTTCTTCGCCCTGCCAGGAGTGCAGTACACTGCTGCCTGTTCACAAGCACAGTGAGTGTGAGTGTGTCGGGTTTATAACGTCCCACGAAACACAGTATCAGTCATTTCGAGAACGGCCTTTCCAGGCAAAATGCACATACATACAAATAATACTGGAGCAGTAAGTCTAACCTTTAGCGTAAACTCTAATATGGAACAGAACACAGAAACTAACTGAACGTAACATTGTAAGAACTCGCCATTGTAGCCTAATTGTGCGAATGTAAGACGTTGTAAGGCAGTGCTAATAATCTTCCCCGCATGTTATCTTCCAGACAGTCATCAATCACAAAATGCTGTCTTTAGGAGGACAGGAAAAAGTACAAGCACAGTATGTGATGGCTTGGTAAAAAGCATAATGGTCAAGACTTTAAACTTACGATCAAAAGGTCCTGAGTTCGACTCGTCGCGGTCGGGTCGCTCTTGAATGGTTAGTGGTCATTACTTAGAATTAGATGGATGACTGTCTGTCAACTCAGTTTCACATCACTCCGGGGCAAATAAATCGAGTACCAGCCTACATGCTTGGCTGGAGTTAAGGCGGAGCGCGTTCGAGCACCTGTGTCTGGTGACAGTGACACTGCGATTCCGAATTACAGAAATGGTATATAAACGTGCCTGCGCAATGCACAAACGAACCTGAAGCGGCCGGTAGATGGCAAACAGGCGTTCGACCGAGAAGCCGAGAACGAGCAGCGGTTCCAGGGTGTAAGATGAGAAATGTGCGATGTAGAAACAGACGCACGCCCAGCTGTGTCAGATCTTCGCATTGTAATAGAATCAGGGGAACAAAAGTAAGTATGAAAAGCAGGTCGTTGACGGCAATCGCTGCCAGGTAGATTGCAGAAGAGTTTTTGGTGGCGACTTGACGTCTCAGCCAAACAATTGCCGACAGCAGATTGACCACAATTCCTGTTAGACCTGGTAGAACGACGACGGAGAAAATAAGTATATTATATTACATTACACTATAAGCCTACATTAGCCTATATTATAACGTATTGTATCGTATTACAATGTATTGCCATTATAGCACATTACGTTAATTATAATATATCACATTACTAGATCGTTCACAATTCCAGTTAGACCCAGTAGAACGGCGACAAAGATGATGATGTACATAGGGATCGTACGCATGGTTGGCTGCGTGACTCTCTCGACTTTACTACAAACACAGGTGTCAAGATGTGTCAGACTTCACTTGCACGCATTTAGTTCCTTAATTTTAAAACTCAAACCGCGCTTTGCTTTGGATGTTTAAAATGTAGGCCTACGGAGTGAAAGATACCACGAATTGTGCAATTTGATTGTTCGATTTCCATTGTCATTGAACTAACTGTACATTTTAGTGACGTCACGTATTTTATCGGTAGATCTGTATTTAACCGCGTCCAAAACATTTTCCAAGTGTTTTCTTTACCGTACCCCCACATGCACATAGTGTGAACTGTGCTTTAAGTTAATCGACACATAGGCCTACGTGACAATCGGGATGCAGACTAACTTTAATAGTAGGAAAAGATTGAGTCTCCCATTGTAAGAGGGTAGAACACCCTTGGCTTTTGGGGGAGAGGGGTAAGACACCCCAGGCCCTTTAAATTTCGGCCTATGGCCTACTGTACTTGGGTTCACATTGGCCCATCGCCAAATGCACTTGATGACTTTTGACCTGTGACCTTGACCTTAACCTTGACCTGTTAATTCCATTTAGAGGTCCACTTTTTTGCTCAAAACCGAAAGTTATACAATGGGAGACTCAATCTTCCTACTTTTAATAATCTTTAATCACAATAAAATGCAGCATAGAATAAAAAGTACAATACAATGCAGAAGCTAATGACTAAAAAATTCTAAGCTAAAAGACAATATTAAAAAGAAAACAGAGAAGACCATGTGTATGTCACAGCATAGGCCTACTTCTGAACAAACTTGTGAAGTCTTCGAGCAATGCATAAATTAACATTCGGCAGCTCAATAACTGTTCTGATTAACTTTGCATGAGAAACATTTCTAAACGGAATCGCTCTTGCATGGCAATGGATTCCGACTAATCCTATATATTTTGCCGGAGCGTGATCTGTCTGTCTGTCCGTCGTCTGTCATGTCTGTATACTCTGATTAAACTATTCGAATGATTTCGATGCCATTTGGCATGTAAACCTGGGGTCCAATGACACAGATGGAGGTCCCAGACGCCTAACGGAAGGAAAAAATTGGGGATCGTACCCCAAGTGGAATGTGCACATGCAAATTGTAACCAAACCGTCAGTCTTTTTTATGTTGCCGCATAGCTAATACAAACGAAAAGTTAAGTGAATTCTTCGCAGCGATTTCACTTTTTTGTCATTTTACTTTGGTGTTTGTTTAAAATTTTTTCACGTTTAATGCTTTGTTTCGTTTAACCATTAATAACTTAGAGATGACCAAAACATTTTCTCAGATACTTTCCAAATTTTTATTTTCAAAATGTGCTTTAGTCGCTTTAAACTTTAGCATAATTGTGCACAAAATCAGTCTAATAAATAACAATTTCGTTCGTGCAAGTTTGAGTAATCTAACGAACAAAAAATATCAGCTAACACGTTACTTACTTTTTTATTCGGCAGACGAAGGCTAACTTTTTCTGATATTAGTTACTGTACTTGATTTGGTAACTATAAAATCACCAGAACGATGCGACATATAGACCGGTGAGCCTGCTGTCATCTATAGTGTACTACTCTACCGTGTAATATGCTAAACAATGAACACTAACAGCGCTTGTCAGTCAATTGAAATAGAATAAGCATAAATGCAATCGACACTGTAATCAAATACGACGCGACGTAGGTTCTACAAAAACAGATTGACGATTCTTTTCGATTCCTGTTGACTCAGTCTGCTAAATTAATCAGTAGCTTTATACATCGATGTGGAAGCCATAGGCCCTTTACGTCTACACTGTGTGACTGTGTGCTTGATGATTGATAATAATTTGCCAGTAATACCCCCTTTACACGATCGAGCAAACATCGAGCAAACATCAAGCAGGCCTGATGGAACTCCGACTCTGGCTCAAGTGTAGGCGTAGGTTTAGCTCACAGCTGATAAGCCTTCCAGTTACAACCCACTCGCCCTCCTAATTAGCATGCTAATTACCATAGCTCGTCGAGCTAGCTGGATAAATGCTAGCAAACATCAAACAGACGTCGCGCAATTAGCACGTGTATTTTAAATACATTTGCTCGACTTTTGCTCGATGTTTGCTAGATCGTGTAAACGGGGTTTAAGCATCGACATACACTGTAGTTTAAACCAGCTTGCAAATATTTCCGTTTATCAATGGCGTAGTGACATTGCACAAATTTAAAAGCAACTGCCCTTCCCAAGTTTTTGTTTGTCAGACAATTTTCACTTGTCGGAAAACTTTCTTCCAGAAATACAAAATTTGGGGCCGAAAATCCCCCATTTGGGGAAAATTTCAAGCCAAATTTAAAATAAGCGAAGACAAATTAAAATTAGGTGCAAACGATCTGCCAGGCACTAGGCTGCCGAATTTCAGTTTAAAACGTTGAATTCATCAAAACGTCAAAAAGCTGACGAATATCTAGTGATGTAGGCCTACTACGCCACCCGTGTCTGACAGCAAACTTTAGTCGAACTTGAGTCCCTATTTTCATGACTTGGATTTGAACTCGAACTAATAGTAGACTAATCGACTAGACTACATCACTGCGAATATGAAGCATACTAAGCAGACTATATAGCTTAAGCTACGTATATTTTAAACTTATTATTGGAACTTCCATTAGCGGAATTCCGATGATAACGCGTTTTAGCCATACATTAAGCGAGCGTTATCATACAGTGAACCTGGAAAAAAAGAAACTTTTGTTCCGTAATGTTTTATGTACTACAGGCATTTTTCGAGTGTGCGAACTAGCAGCAACGCAAGGCACGGGTCCAATTGGTTTCGATAACATTGTGAGAATATGCAAAACAAGACATTTGAGCTAATGCTCACGAGACGCGCGAAAGACTATAGCAGTTTCGATTCAGTTGTTTTGCTGAAATTGGGGTGTTCACGCTAAGTTAATATACAAATACCCAATTCTCTATCTGGATCGCATAACGATAGTTCCGTGGAGCCACCTTGTGAATAATATAGACTTGCGTCGCAGCCCAAGATCGCCAAAAATCTATAAAACCCCCTATTTTGGCGTTTAAGGTCATTTAAGGTCACTGAATTTGGCTCCAATCGAGAGCCAGTGTACGACTTCCTATTAGTGACTAATAGTAACCTAGGCCATATTTCGCACCGTTACTGAGATATAGCGACATATTGCCCAAATATCGAAAATTTTGCCCACCCCCTCTCATTTATCGCCCTCGTTTGGGGTGACCCCTTTCGAATTTATGGAAAAGCTTTACGGTTTCTGAAATTGGAGTTTTCCAGGCAGCCGACGGTGAAAATTTGGTGATTCTAGCTTGCACAGCTTTTGACTGATCCACTCGTGTGACAGACAGACGGACAGACGGACAGACGAACGGAGAGAATTGCGATGGCTAAGACGCGCTGAAAGCAGTAACTGGGTAAAGACTCGTGGTTGTAGATTATTTTTATATCTTTGCATGTTCGGTTCAATAAACATGATTGATTGTCTTAATAATAAAATTTCGGTTTCAGCGCAAGTAGCCGTATAAAACTACGTGTTAAGTAGCTTTATTTGTATTGTATGGTTCCGCAGCAGGTGCGTGTGGATTCGCGCCAAATATTGACGAAGACTAAGCGTGTGCGTGTCCTAGCATAAAGCAGCATTAGCTGAAGAAAGGCGCCGGTGGCAGCAGTCATCAAAAGTAGAGACCTACAGAATCGCCGGTTTATAGACGAGAGGTTCGACTGTGGGTGTCCGGACAACCCCCGGACACAACCCCCTCCGCATAGAACGAAACCCTTTTTCTTTTACCGGGGTAAGACGAAACCCCCTAGGTCACAACCCCCCTTAGGACAGAACATGTCTGTGCCATGAGGACTTCCGTCCTACCCCGTAGGTAGAGGGGGTTCTATTTACTCTTAAGAGGGGGTTATATCTGTGGGAGTTCGGTCCTACTTTCTCGACTGTGGCGGGTCATCGATCATTTTCACTTTCGTCTCTCGACTGCCGTAAAAACGGAGGTAATACGATATACTCCCACTGTGGTGGACATTATCCAGTTTTGTCATACACAGTCTTTAGCGCTGGCACCGAGTGATGCTGAGGCATCAGTCTTTTTCGAAGAGAGTAAATGTAAAGGTCCGAGTAGCTTACTTGCTACATCGCTGCGTACACGTATGAAACTCGTGACTATACGGAGCCTATTCACGAAGGTCAGCATGTGTAGGCCTACTGCTTTTTAGACAGTTCGAAAGATCATTTTAAGTAGACAAACCAATGGCGGATCTAGGCATCAGCCAAGGGGAGAAACGGAATATCCCCCTTTTCCCTCCTCTCCTCTTTCCTTTTCTTTTTCTCTTCCTTTCCATTTTCCCTTTCTTCCCCTTTCCTTTTTTTCCCTTTCCCATTCCCTTGGTAGGACCCCTTGAATCCAATTAGCTGTGAGCTCCCCCAGCGGGGTCTGGGGCGGAGCCGCAGTCGAAATCGAATTTGGTGCATTTTAGTTTTAAACTAGAAATACGTTCTGTGGAACGAGGTATCTGTTCTATTTTGCCACGATAGCTGTCGCGTTTCAGCGTTTTTTACGCTCTCACTTCTGATTGTGCACGTCCGCAAGGCCAGTGTAACTAGGCCTAGTTGAACGTAAACATTTACATAGTGGTGTCAGCGATCTTTTAGTCACGATTAACTACACAGAAGTTCAAAAACGCAAAGAAATCCTATCAAATTTGTGGTATAAACTTAAAATGTAGGTCCACGTATGCAAATGTAAACTAACAGTAGGCCTACACGCAGTAGCTGAACAAATTTAATATGAACAAGAAATATTTTCGATTGTGACCAATCTAATGCACTCTTCGCGCGCATTATTTCCTCCTGTATTCTT
>Ga0056128_1000924_pt1 | contig 30260 bp, 9 predicted proteins | sample WorMetLIZISLAND2_FD_71113 | JGI IMG/M metagenome (GOLD analysis project Ga0056128, IMG submission 71113) | Marine gutless worms symbiont microbial communities from Max Planck institute for Marine Microbiology, Germany - Olavius geniculatus... ... | reverse complement strand
GTCCTGGATTCATCCTTATGACTTTGTACAGTACTGTGATACTACACAGTACAGCAGATGACAGTTCCGACAGTCTTTCCTTTTGTTCTTCAAGAATCTAGTCATTATTATTTACATACTGTCTGCTGGAGGGAAAGGGATTTGTAGCAAACATTATGACTGCAGAAATTATCCGAAAGGATTATTTATTAATTATACGTTTAATTGTTAAACATTCAGTTAGTAAAACACGTGTAATTTTCAAAATTAATTTTTAAATTTAATTAAGTAAGTCAAATCACTATAAAAATCCAAAAACCACTCACTAGTTATAGTCTGTCAGTCAGTTAAAACATTTTGTGTAGCACCTCCTACGTTGTTCCGAATGGCAGTGTTTAACAATAAAAAACACTGGGTCCAAACAGCGTAGCAATAAAACCTAGAAAACTGTATGATAAAATCTAAGTTTGTAGTTTACACTAATTAAAAAGGTTTTAAGATTATGATTTAAAACTATATTGTTAAGACGCTATGCTGATCTCTCTTTTTTGAATGGATAATAAGACTACGTGAAAAATGCTGACTAGCAATGTATCTTGGTAGACAGTTGCCAGAGGTGATAGCTTAATATGTGTTTAATCCAAATCAACCATTCGTTGATAACTAACTTTTATAAAATTAACTACTGTGTTAACATTTTTTGGTCATTATTAGGCCTGTAAGTATTTGTATAATATGAATATATACAAGGCCGATAATGAACCAGAAAATATTCACGTAGTATAGTGAATGCTGCACAACACAACACCTGTGTAGAGCTGTCTGTTGAAGTTGTCATTTTGTCATCCAGGTATAAAGGTGTGTGTGTGTGTGTGTTTATGTGTGCAGGTAACCCATTCCCGAGCTCCTTCGAGCTGACAGTGAAGAAGATCCACCGATTACTGCTACACGTATTGGCGCATGTCTACCAGTGCCACAGTCGGCACCTGGTCATACTGCGACTACACGGCTATGTCAACACTCTGACCTACCACTTCATGCTCTTCAGCAAACAGTTTGGACTGGTAGACGCCAAAGAGCTTGAGACACTTGACGACTTGTACAACCGACTGCGACATCATCATTCCACCGTTCGACGACCGACTTGTGCCGATGAACCTACCATTACTACCGCTCCCACTTCTGACACCACGACCTCTGCGACGACTACCAATACGACCACCACGGCGATGACCAACAACTTCTCGACCCTCGCCATTGACGACCTGCTTGAGTCGACGACGCCCGACACCGTGCTGGCGCGGATACTTGCTGACGACAGCAACAAAGAGAACATTGTGATGACTGCCACTGTTAGCATCTAGACCAGCCAAGACCATCTGTCCATCCACTATCTGCACGGCGGTCAGTGGCTTCTATCCCAGAACCTAGTGGGTGCAGCTTGCACCTAGTAAAAATAAGGGGGGAGTTTTGTTAAGGGTGTAAATCAAAACTTTCTCCCAATTTTTCGCTGGGCAGTTTACTTAACAAAACTTTCCTCTAGAGGAGGAAGAAACCCAAAATGGGGGGAGCTTGAGTCCAGAAGTGAGGGATTTGAGCCTAAAAGTGGGGCGGGGAGTTGGACCCGATTTCAGTTCCAGATTTGGGGGATAGAAGCCACTGATGGCGGTCTTGATCTCAACATGTTTGTTGACATCTCTCTGTACTGCATTCAGTCCGGCATCATTTAGATACTTGAACAAACTTGTTACATGTACTGTCAGAACTTAAAACTCGTGTCACTGTCTTGCACGAGGCAGTCTTTTTCAAGACACTTCGCTCCAGTTCGGCTGCCTGTCGTTGGCATCTTTTTTCTGCAGCCTGTGTATTTTCTTCCTTCACACCGAAGCCCCTTTATTGACGTTCCGGCAGGTTTGTGGCAGTAGCACACATTGTTGACTTTGTTGGAAAAGATGACTTATTGAAAGTCCTGTAAAATTATTGTTAAATTATTGTTCAACAACAGTACAGTTGTTTGCGTAAGGTTTCAAGTTCATCTGGTTCGTATAGATGAACGTGATCTTGTGATATTAGGCTCACGTTTTTGTTTTTTCTTAACATGCACATTAGTCAGCATTCTGCATAGATGTTTTGACAGAATATAAATACGTTTCGTAGAAGGAAAAATGGGACTGAGAGGGTTACATGTGCAAATCGATAGCTGGAAACATGGTCAACAGCGGGCAATAACAATATTCGGTAACAATCTGGTTCTCATTTTTCTTGGAAAATTCTTGAAACTTTAAATTTCTGGTAATTTTCGTCATTTTCCAAACCTCATGATTGCAGAAAAATAATTTTGGACATGGAAATGCTAGACATCAAAATTTATTGGATTTGATTGGCTGTTTGTGATTTTTTGTTGATTTACGCTAATCGAAAATATTTGTTGTGTAGCTACTGATGAGTGTTTTTACCAACGTCTCTCAAAAATACTGCAGAAAAAGCTGAAGTCTTAAAACCAGAAGTTTCATTAAAGAGTTCTAAAGAAGCAAATGTGGATTGCATGTTTTAATTATGGACAGAGGAAGATGGAGACAGCGACGCATGCCCGAACATGGTCCGAAAAAGTTTAAACGCATAAAATCAGAGTTCTTGTCTTTGTGTTTGGGACAAGGGGTCACCCGAAGGGGGAGCAGCAAGGCATAAGTCAAATTAAGTCGCTCGTACAGTAACTTGTGCTGCAAACTGACCACCAAAGTCTACATTGTCCTTCATCTAGCACTTGTGGCCAGCATCTTGACTCCTGTCGAATAGATTATCAGATACAGTAGCGGCTGGTTATGCTGAGTGGTACTTTCATTGTTTGAGTATTTGATGATTTTGTTAGTCTGTTGCCAAAGCTGCTTTATTTGCCGTTTGCATGTCTCTAGTTTTACGATGTTTTATCAAGGTTTGTGTGCTTTAGTTTCTTCTGGCCATCTGAAGCTATTAATCTGTGCACTTGTACAGTTCACATTCATATGTTGACAGTTCACACAGTCACTGGTTAAGTCCTAATTCCATTACGCCGACTTTCATCGAAACTTCCCCGTGGGGAAAGTCGCCGACACAAATCATGAAAGTCGCGGACACAAACGGTGACAAATCATGAAACCGTGAAGTTTTGGTGAAAGTCGCGGACACAAACCATTTCGACATGTCGAGATGTTTGTGACAAAGTCTGTGACAAGTCCGTGACAAACCCGTTTGCGTCGCTCTAATGGAATTTAGTCCGTTACAATGAACGGATAAAGTTGGCGACAAAGTCCGCGATAAAGTCAGGGACAGGTTCATGACAAAGTCGCGGACTTGTCGCGGACACAAATCATGAAAGTTGGCGACGTGATATGTGTCGTGGACTTTCATGATTTGTGTCCGCAACACGTCCGCGGCTTTGTCGGGAACTTGTTGCGGACTTTGTCGCAAAGTCGGTGTAATGGAATTTGGGCTTTAGTCTATGCTGTGTCTCAGAAACGTTTGCTTTGTCATTTGCAGTTACTTTAGCATTGTATCAGCTGATTTGAGTGACATTTAGCATCAGTGATAATGAGACTGCTGGCTGTGGGGGTTACATGAATGCTGAACGATTTATTGTGTTTATGCCCTGTAAGCATGCATTACCTGAATAAGTTTAAACGCAAAATCAGAATTTTTATCTTTGTCATATGCTAGGGGATGGACGTTTGTCAACAGCAGTTTTGTTTCTCCGTTTTTCAACAGCTTGTTTTAGCTGCAATTTTGTCGGTATTTATGTGGAAATCTGTGTTTTATTTTGGCGTGTTACAGCATTGTAGCGGATCTTTTATTGTCATTTTCCCCTTAACCACCCTACTTTTTCAGAATCACCCTCTTTTAGCCAAAATTCATATCAAAATTTAGCCCCCTGTCCTCCAATAGACAGCATTATCACATAGATGTCTGTCTGAGGATAACAGGGAAGATTATTAGAATTACCGTTATGTTAATTACATATGCACGCATATAGTGGAGTTCTTACAATTTTAGGTTTAGCTTGTTTTTTTGTATTTTGTGTTTTGTGTTTCTGTAAAGGTTAAACTTACTGTTTCATTATTATGTGTTTGTGTGCATTCCGCCTGGAAAGGCCGTTCCCAAAATGACCTATACTGTGTCGGGTGGGATGTTAAACCCTACTCACTCACTCACTCACTCATATCAAAATTTGTTAACAGTTTGGCAAAGTTATGAGCAAAAACAAAGAGGATCCCTGTTGGAGACACTGCACAGGTTGCCGCACGGTGAAATTGTGATCTGTATTGAAGTCACTGTCTTTAGTAGTTTTGCACAGAATGTTGGTTTTGGCAATGGCTTCCTGTAGATATGATTTGTTTCGTTTTATTGTACGCTTGCTTAGTTGGATATGTATATGGTTTTGTGTACACATGTGTATATGTCAGATTGTTAATGTAACGTTATGTTTTGGTGTATTCTGGCTTCTTCTGGTTCGATATTTATTGAATGCTTCATTGCGGTTGAGCTTTAAAAAATTCCTGTGTTTTCAGTTGCAGTTGGCTAAGCTTAGGGACAGGGTGGGGCAGACATTTAAAAAAAAATTATACTTGTCATATACTGTTCAGAACATGTCATAAAAACAAATTGATAACTGAGTAGTACTCATGAGAATTAGAATAAAGATATTGCAGCTTAACAGACTAGATGCAAGCAGTTTTTGTCGGCAAGACTTTGAAAGCAAACTAAAAACTGCAAAAATATATTTGAGGGTCCAATAAAAATTTCAGGGATGCAGGTTTTTTCAGGGATGGATGGCAACTGGAAGCATGGGAATTTTTTAAGGCTTTGTTGTAAATATTCATAATAAGCCTTTGATGTGGTCCATTGGACGGCAGGTATTTGGTGGGCATTGAATTAATGCATTAATGCATTTATTTTGGCATGTTACAGCATTGTAGCAGATCTTTTATTGTCATTTTCTCCTTAACCACCCTACTTTTTCAGAATCGCCCTTTTTTAGCCAAAATCCATATCAAAATTAATTGACACATTAATGCGTTAATAAATTAACGCACGTTAAAAAAAATTAACGCGCGTTAAAATAATTAACGCACGTACATAAATTTATGTTAATTTAATGGACATACATAAATTTATGTTAATTTACTAAATTTCTTGAAGTAAAAGTTCCAATATTCTGTTAAACTGCGGTTATTTGACAATCGAATGAATTCAAGTAACTGAACTCTAGTTGCCGTTCTATCACTACTGTAAATAAATAATTATTTTGAGGACAGGCTAATAATTTCTATGCTGGCTATGACGGCAGTTATTGTTGATTATACGTTTAAAATGTGTTTTTAAATTTTTATATTCTACAGCTGGAGCCCCCCAAATGTCGTGGGACCCGGGGTAACTTTCCCCCTACTCTCCCTCTCGACGGGACTGGGTGCATTAATAAAGCGTTAATTAATGCGTTAAAAAATTAATGCTTTGACAGCTCTAGTTTAGACTGTAAAGTTTAGATTTTCTGTTTCATTATTGTAAAGGTTAAACTTTTTGTTCCATTATTATGTGTATGTATGGGCATTGCCTGGAAAGGCCATCTGTGAAATGACCTATACTGTGTCGGGTGACATCAGACCCTACTCACTCACTCACTCACTCTGTGTGTGCGTGACTCCTCAGCTAAATGCTGACGTTCTTACTTTAGTTCCTCGGGGTCTCGCAGCCAGTTTTCATACCAGTGGCTCATGCAATGCATTAGTCTTGATTCAGAGAACGTAAGAAGCCAGCAAGGATACGCAAACATGGCAGCAAGGTCTTTGACTTAGTTTTAACCATACACCACTTCTAGAGAGGCTTAGTTTTTACTACCTTGGACAACAGCATTTTGGAAACAGCTTGCTGGTAATGTTGCCCGACTTGATTCACACAAGATTTACATAAGGGATTGGCCAAAGCGGGAGGTGTTATGGAGCGAGCCTCCTTTCTGCCATTTATGGTTTTGGGGCCAAAATGAATTTTTCGTTTTGATCATCACAAACTAGCTGCCCACTTTTGATGTCTTTTCAGTGTTCTCATGTGAAACTGATATTCACTGAAGCTAATTTGGAGAAGTTTAAAAACTATTTGTCTAGCCCTTCGAGTTGGGCAACCACCGCTCCATTCATTTGACCAGGGTAGTCATGCCTGTGGTAGACATTGATGATATTACTTCTACTATACATTTGCTATTTTTCTTCTATTACTGGCGCCCATATAATTAAAGAAGTTCATATTGTTTCGACTTTGCGCTGTTTGCAGCGATCTCTGTGTGCTTCATCAGTTTTTGTGAAAAACTGTTCGTTTTGACTCTGGTCTCGACTGTCTTTGTGAGCGACCAAAGCCGAAGTTTATTTGTTACGGTATGTTTGCAGTGCAAGGCTTCAGTGATCAGTGAGTCTCTTATTATAGTGTTTTCGTCGTTGTGTTATAGAAAACAACTTATGTATTTTAAAACTGTTACCAGTCTGTTTCATAGTGGATTGTTGGTCATTGCGTGTTTGAATGGTCAAGCATAGGGGACACATCTGTCTGGCGGATAACAGGGAAGATTGTTAGAACTGCCATTACTGTTATGTGTGCACAGTTCTAATGGATAGTTTTTACAGTTTTAGGTTTAGGTTGTTTTTGTCTTTTGTGCTCCATATTTAGTTTTTTTTGTAAAGGTTAACTTTCTGTTCCGTTACTGTAAAGGTTAAACCCTCTGTTCTGTTATGATGAGTGTGTGTTTGTGTTTACATTGCCTGGAAAGGGCATTTCTGAAATGACTTACACTGTGTCGGGTCGGATCTTAAACCCTACTCACTCACTTACTCTAATGCATTTTTGCAGTGATGGGGAATCTGTAAACCTGCTGCTGGCCATTTAAAGTATTATCGTGTGGACTGCCATGCCACATAGAGATTGTATGCGTGCTGTTCTGTTGCGAAATATTCTATGGTGCAGACTGTCTTTGCATCCCACTGTTAGCATTTGTGTGCATGTAGTGAAAGCCACTGTGATATGGTGCCCTGGGTACGAGCCACAGTACTGTTGAGCCAACATAAAATGTTAAGTTACCGTACATCTGTTAGTAATTTGGTAATGTACATCATCTACTGTGTGACGTTTACTGTGCCTCCTCGTGCTTTTATTATTATTATTATTATTTCTTTGTTGAATGCTCTGCATGTTTTAGGGTCTCCTGGTCAATGTGAGTTGTGCGCTGTCTGTATGAATATTTGTTCATTTATCATTTGTTGTAAAACTTCTGATAGAAGCTGGGTCTCAAATAGAAGATGGGTCTCTAATACATGTCATGAGATCTAAGGCCAGTCTTGTTTTAATACATGTAGGGTCTGCGTAATATAAGTTGGCTGTTCGCTGAGTACCAAGATTAAGATTAAGGCTTAGACAGTGCGTATTGAAGCAACTTTTACACACCGTGGGCCATAAAAAACGTGGCATTTTACTTTTGTCAATATCTTCGCCGATTATTGATCAGTTTTCAAAATTTTTTCACTGTCACACTCTGCAGACAATTTGCAATAATGTGATTATTATATATCCCACCACATGGTAAATGCGTTTCTACACTACCTTGTGAAATATAAATGTAAGCAAAAATTAACGATAATAACAAACAAGAAATTTGAGCTAATGCTCACTAGACGCACGAAAACCTATAGCAGTTCCAGTTCAGTAGCTTAGCTGAAAATTTGAGTATTCACGCTAAGTTAATATACAAATATCAAGCTCTCTATCTGGATCGCATAACGATAGTAGTGTGGCGCCACCTTGTGAATGATATGGACTTGTGTCGCAGCCCGAAATTGCCAAAAAAATCCATAAAACCCCCTATTTTGGCGTTCGAGGTCATTGAATTCGGCGCCAATCGAGAGCCAGTGTACGACTTTCTATTAGTGATTAACAGTAACCTAGGCCCTATCTCGCACCGTTACTGAGATACAGGGACTTATTCGCCAAAAATAGCAAATTTTGCCCAACCCCTCTCATTTAGCACTCTCTTTTGGGGTGACTCCCTTTGAATTTATGGAAAAGCTTTACGGTTCCTGAAACTGGAGTCTTCCAGGCAGCCGACGGTGAAGATTTGGTGATCCTAGTTTGCACCGTTTTTGACTGATCCATGCGTGTGACAGTCAGACAGACGGACAGACAGACAGACAGAATTGCAATGGCTAAGACGCGCTGCGCGTGTAAAAATTAGGTAAATGAAAAAACACTTCTGACCAACATTGTGATAAATGATGTGTATGACACTAGCCTGTGTTAGACCCACACAGTCTAGTGACATACATGCCATTTACTGCAATGGTGGTCTGAAGTGTTTTTTTGTTAATTTTACCAAAATGTTTGTTTGTTATTATCGTTATGTATGCATATTTCATTGATATTTTACAAGGTAGTGTAGAAACGCATTTATCCTGTGGTGGGACATGTAGTAATCACGTTATTGCAAATTGTCTGCTGAGTGTGCCAGTGAAAGAGTTTTGAAAGTCGATCAATAATTGGCAAAGATATGGACAAAAGTAAAGTGCCACGTTTTTTGGCCCACCCTGTAGAATTAAATTTTAATGTGTTGTGTGTGCTCTGCATACAGGAAAAGTTTAACAGCATTTAACAATGTTATAATACAATAGAAGCCGGGGTTCTAGGACATTTGTTCCTGCGCCTCAGATTTAGCGGTTTTCCCGCAGGCATTGCATGCTGTACAAATTTACTTACTTATTTACTTACTTAGAAACTGGCAGCTTGTGATGGAACTTGTATGGCAGATTGTTTTGCTCTGTTATTCTGTTGGAGAACAGTCATTGTTTGATTGCCCAGTCATAGATCGTTTGATGCTGGTGCTTTCGTGCTTTTCTACCACACGTGTTCTTAAAGTCATCTTGTTGTGATTTGTTATTTTATGTGACTGCACTGGTCGCAGCCAAGTTTTTTCTTTGACATTAATTCAAATGTGTCTGGATTTTATTATTATTATGATAACAGCAAACGATGACAGTCATTAAATATAAAGCTTTCGGTGATGGCGAAAAACCAAATGCTGCATATCTGAAGGGCTGTTGTATGGTCTTCCTTCACATAGATTTCTTCATTTACTATTTTGTTATCTGTCATTTGACAGATATGTCTAATCATCTCTGATTTTTTCACACCCATTTATGTACATGTTTTAAGTTAATCTGCTACTTTTGTTGTATTTGTGTCAGTTGTTTGCACACCAGGACGAGCAGAATATGTACCTACTGCATTTAAAAAATTAAAATGTTATACAACCCTGCATCAGTTTTTGAATCAGTCAGTTTTTTTAAGAATTTTCTAGTTTGAAACGTCTTTGGAGGAACATCTGTTTACTAATTATGGTGTGTATACAGCTCTTGTTTTGGTATTATACTTTTGTGCTTTTCTGGCTTTACACGTGTGTGCTTCTGGCATATAGGGAAATAAGCGGACAACTTTGGTATTGTCAGTAATAGTCAGTAACACCTTTAGCTGATGTTGTAGCAGGGTTTCTGTGTGGTCTGCTGTGATCTCTGCCCACACTGGCCTGATGCAACGTTATACTGGCGTAGAGGGCATTATTGAAAACTTTTGTCCCGAAGTTTGTAAAATGTTGTCCGAGATCAAAGATCGAGGGCAGCATTTCAGGAACTGAGTGAAAAAAATTTTCAATGATGATTGGCACGCCAGTCACCGTTTGTTTTGTTATATTCCAAAACCAAACAATTCTACAAGTCAACAAGTAAACAATTACGAAAAAGCTGTGACGATTTCAGCGTTGCCTGGTCAACAGGCAACAGTGTTTGAGCAACATTGCATATTTGTTAACGTCTCGTGACGCAATTTGGACCAATCGCATGTGGGTATTTTGTGCTGAGGTATAACAATTTGGTTTACGGTAATCCTGGATTTTATCATTAAAAGTCTTAACTGCATTGTGTGTTGACAGGTAGGTTTGTCACATTATTCTTGTCTATTATCTGTGCGTGTGTGTCTTGGTTTAGTTGCTGGTGGCTGTCTGCGCATTGTAATACGACGACGTCTAGTGGTGCATATTATAACTGCAAGTTGCTCAGCTCTAAAACGTGCCCTGCTGTAAATATGTATAGTACGTCTCACTGCAGTAGCTATTTCGTGCCGGCCCTTGCGTGTCCTGCTTTCATTCTGACCTTGTGATAGTAGACAATGAGCGAAGAGTGTTTTAGTTTCTCGTTGTGTGTTTTTCGTTTATAATAACTTAGGATTTTAAATAGTAGAAACTATTGATATCCTTGATTGGCATAGTTACTTGTTGTTGTTAGTCTGATCTACATAGACACCGTGAACCATGAAAACATGTCACCGAATTTTGTCCATATCTTTGCCAAATTATGACCTATTGTAAAAAAATTATTTACTGGCACACTCTGGAAAATTTGTGTGATGTGGTGGGCTATTTAATAATCACTTTGTTGCAAATTGTTTGTATGTTTTCTATAAACTGATATGCCATTCTTCTTGACTTTGTTTACAGTTATTATGCTTAAAATTTCAGACAAAAGTTTTAACTTTTTTAACTTTTTTAGTTATAGCTAAATTTTTGTTTGGGGGGCCACTTTTTATTGGGACACGGTGTATTTGTTTCAATTGTAGTAATTTTTGAAAATTTGTAATTTCGTGCGGTAGTGTAACGATGCTAGAAGATGTGCTGAGATATTTAATAACTACTTATGGCAAGTTTTCCACAAAATATATAGAATTTTTATAATGCTTAATGTTTAGCAAAGATATTGACAGAAGTTTAGTGACATGTTGTTTGTGGTTCGTGGTGTGTACGTATTTGTGTGTTGGTAGTCTGGTTTGGTGTGTTGAGTTTTGTGTTCTGTTTTCATTTGTCTGCACTTTGCTGTCGGTTAAAGGCCAAGTCGCACCGGTTCATGTAACTGTTATAAAGCGCTAGTTGGCTTTTTCAGATGCCAATTTGTCAATATTCATTAATCTTCTGTTTGCTAATACATCTTAACACCTTAAAAATAAGGTACAAAGTACTCACATTACCTTTTTTCGTGGCTTCGGCGATTTTCGGAACTGTGACGTCGTCTGCAGGAGGGTTGCTAACTAGCTGTATTACTTTGAGGTCAAATGCAGCTTAATTTACGGCTAAATAGCCTCAAAAAAGTCAAATTTTTCATTAGTAGTTAACCCACTAAAAAACCACATTATTCCAGCACTTCACTGATTTACAGGGATTTACAGGCACTTCACTGATTTCAGGCCATCCCAGAAATGACCTTTGCTGTGTCGGGATCTACGTTAAACCTTACTCACTCACTTATCACTTTGATGCTCCAGTCTTGGCAAGTTATTTGCCGTCGTCTGTGGTCGGTCGTGGCCGCTTTAGCGTTGCACCATTCGACTACTCTTTTAGTGAAATCGTCTTAAATATAGGTTTACCGGCCAGAAGTTCTTGGGTTGATATTTTATCCCATGTCGTCCGGCTGCTGTTCGTGTCTTAGCAGACTTGGCTGGTTTGTCTTGTGTTAGTTTGGTGATGTGATGTGCATCTGTCCACATTCTCCTCTGTCCAGTATGATCGCCAGTCTTCTTTGGCCGGACTTCTGTGTAAAGAGGGCTTCAGCTCAGTGCAAGATTTGTACCATTGTGTAACGTGTATGTTCATTGTAGCTAAAATGTATTTTTTCGGCTGAGCTTCCCGAAGTTTGGACCAGAGAGCGAGGCAAAGAAGTGGTAAAGGAAGATGGGGAGAGGGGAAAGGAAAGAGGGGAATATACCCCCACTTTTGTTGCTTTTATCGCCACGTGGAATCTTGGACAAAAGCACGGAGGACACTAGGACAGTTAGCCCTGTCACGTGTCAGTTTATGTTGTTTACGTCTGTATACTAGCCTACGTCTAGACCTATTTACACATTTTGTTCTAGTTTCGTTTGATTTATGTTGCAGTTGTGGCCTGTATTATGAAATAGGAACTGGCATGTCATTCATTGCTGATAAAAACTGCATTTTAGCGCGTCATTATTTTAAACTATTGCACTTTCAGTGCTGCGGGAGAAAGGCTGGTACACTTTTATTTTCGTAATTTATATTATTGTTTTCGTGAAATAGCCGCGTCGCAGTTATTGTGTTGTTGCACGTCGCCATATTTATGTTGTATTTAAAGCTTTCGTTTTGTGTCTGAACGAAACGTGAAACTTTCGTTACGATTGCTTTATCACACCGGTTTATGTATGTGTACGTAACTATTCGAGGTAAATTGGTACTTTTGTTGTATTTGTGTGGGTTGTTAGTCCACAAAGACGAAGAAACTGCTTAAATGGTGTTTAATTTTTGACTGTATCCTAGTTAAAACACCGTGTCGCTCTTAGACTTGCATTTTACCTATTTCCCGTCATTTAAGCCTACATGGTACACGATGAATTGATGATCAAGAGAAACTGATGCAGTAAGGCTTTGTAGACTGTAGAATTTTATATTTCTTGGTCCTTAATCTGTATTATCTGTTTAACATTTGTGCTGCCACCAGTGGCTTCTATTCCCCCAAATCTGGAATCAAAATCGGGCGCAACTTCCCCCCAGCTTTGTGCTGAGGTCCCCCCAATTTCTGTCTTAAGTTTTCCTTTCCATTTTGGGCTTCTTTCCCCTCTAGAGAAAAAGTTTTGTTAAGAGTGCAGATTGCCCAGTGAAAAATATGGGGAAGTTTTGATCTACAACCTTATCAAAACTTTCCCCCTATTTTTCACTGGGCGCAAGCTGGCCCCTTGTACATAATTATATTTGCACTATTGACTTTATTTTAGTTCTAACTGTACTGTTATGTTCTTTGCTTAAACAGTAAAGGCAAACAAGGGCGGTGAAACAAATTGCTGGGGTGTGCCGACCGTAGGCTATCCCTTATATCCGAAGGTTAGCGTCGGGCTTCAGGTCGCGGAAAGAAAGCAATTTAGGTCTACAAATTATCTGCGAGCAAAGCAAGCAGAAAAAAATGTGAACCGTTTTACGCATAACTGACAAAAGTTTTAGTTTAGAACAAGAAACTTTGGGGCCACATTAGGGCCCAGGCTCTGAGGCTTCAGCCTCACCGTCACCAGTTTTATGGATGATCCGGCCGCGAGAAAATGACCAGGTGAACTAAGTAGTAAGTAGACAAACACAGAGAACAGTAGCCATCACATCAGCTATTTAATTACTTTTATAAACTTGAAAACCTTTAAACAAAACAGTGCAAACTTCAAACAGCAGTTGGTAGGCGGTAGGCCTATGCACATATTACTCGTAAACACATTAACACAACTGCAGATAACACGGCTAAGTTTCTGCACCAAATTTTATTAAAAAGCTGAATACTTGGTTTTACTAGCAACCACTCTGAAATTTCCCAACTTTTCCTGACGCACTTCACAACACTTATCAATGTTGCGATATTACCCAGAATGATAATGAACATAACGAACAGCATAATAATGAAATATAACACTAGATCAGTAGAATAATGCAATGCAATCTGTCAAAACTATTGCACAGCAAATAAACACCGTTGTTGAAGGACAACAGTTTACCAAAGGGCCAGACTTTTAAGCTTACGGCTTAATAGGGTGTTTACACGATCCAGCAAACGTCCAGCATTAGCACGTGTATTTTGAGTACATTTGCTGGAAGTTTGCTGGACGTTTGCTGGATCGTGTAAACACCCCATTATGTGAATACGATTTTTAGGCGACAGTACTTACGCAACGGTCGACCTATTGTCATGGTTGTCGTACATTTGTCTGTCCGTCTGTCTGTCTGTAACGGATGTACTGTGGCTAAACGGTTAGGGCGTAGGAAAAACCTTTTACCGAATAATTATAGCTATGTGTCTTAACTTGGACATGTAGAATTTCAGCCATCTACTCCAAGGGGAACATTTTCAAAATGGAGTCAAATGAAGGGGATGGGGTAGAAAAAATGTGCGTTTTTCAATGGAAAACTGGCCATATCTCGGAAACGGTGAGAGACACAGTCTAGGTTATGCCTGTCAGATTAGATGGAATTTGTTGACCTTGGATTGGATGACCTTGAAGGCCGTTACGCGCTGTTGTGACTGAACGGTGCGAGGTAGGGTCTAGGTTGCTGCTGATCATTAACAGGCTTTTAAATTGGCTTAAAATTACATGAAAATCATCGATCTTGGATGACCTTGAAAGTCATTGACAATCAGTACGGTCGGCTATCCTAGCGACAGCTGGGCTTCTTGTTCTCCAATCTAGTTGAGAAGCTACGCCATTGTAGCTACCCAGAGCTGTGGGTGGAAATTGGAATTACACAGAATCTATCGCGCACGTATAGCCTACGGCGCTGCGTGATGCTCACAGATGCGACTTTGCACCAGGAAGCGCGCAGCTGCAGCCGCATCACTAGTAACCTACGTAACAGATTGCGTAACAGTCGAAGAGGTTTTCTGACGTTACGTTCAACGACGCTGTAAAGATCTCCACCGTCCTTAAACGTGCGTACAGCATATTTTTGGAAAAAAATCGCAATTTTTATGATGAAACAGTGTACAATATTATTTTTTGTAAGCTTAGGTAATGCGAAAAGAATGTGAACAGCTGATAGCCTTTAACATTTACATACATAGGCCTATCAGTAGTGTTTAATTAAAAACACGCAAACTTTACAGGCCTAAGCCATATTTAAAAATATTTAAACAAACCTACTTAGTTGGAAAAAAGTTTTTGGCCTTTATTTCTTTATTTATCTGTTTACAAAGTTCAGTTCATCATGTACACGCTTTTCAGTTGCATTTTAGTTGTTTACTTATGTACCGTTCTGTTGACTGTTAGACATCGAATGATTGGGACTATTTACGTACAGTGTATGACAAAAGTATCTCTTATAATTATTTGATTTTATGATTACAAAACGTTTACTTCATTCATTAAATGTACAAGTCAGTATTGATGTGCTATTTGAAACTATTATAATTTTTTTTTAACTTCGAATTTAAATTCACAGTGTAAGACACTAAGGCAACGGTGGAAAAATGACCAAAACTAGAAAAGCAGTCGTAGCCCGCAGGTACCTCCGCCAAGGCAAAGCTATTCGCCAGGTGGCGTCACCATCTTCGCTTTGCCAGCGGTTCCCTTATGCCCCTTCAACGCAATGGTAACGAAAATTTCAAAGTGATCCAGAATCCAGGATTCCTTCCGGATCACCCCCAAAATTTAATCACTGGTAGTTTATGCCATGCTCGACATTCCCTCAAAATTTCAGAAAAATCCGTCTATAACTATTTGAGTTATCTTGTACACACACAGACAAACAGACAAACAGACAGACAAACAAACAAACAAACAAAAACCGGCAAAAACATAACCCCCTTGGCGGAGGTAATTAGGCAATAGTTTATAGCTTATAACACTAAAGAAATAACCGAAGATCAAGGCAAGGAAAACGCTGAAAGGAAAATATTTCAAGTGGTTCCACGTGTGCCGCTACAAATGCCAAGTAAACCAAAAAAAGTAATTATCCTGCTTTTTAATTACTTCAACGTAATGCTATATCAAATGCAAAACACCACATATTTATACAGTTTGAATAATCGTAACACATTCTATCAAATGTGCTCATTTTTTAAACAAGATTTTCACAATTTGGTACCACAGTGTTTCTTCACACGCAGATTGGGAGTCAAACAACGTTCATCGTTAGTTAATCCAACTGTGGCAGCAATCGTGACGAAATCACAATTTATTCACATACAAACAAAACTATAGGTTACATTGGCAAACGACGAACGACCACATTTTAAGAAAAATAATAGCCTAAGCGAAAAAATGAACAGAAATTGCAAATGTTAAAAAGACGCAACTCAATTTAATGTCGAAAGTGTGTCACATTTTTGGTCCATCCTGTAGATATCAGCTAACGAAAGCTGTTGCTTTGATTAGTCGTTGTAATTGTGCACACAATTGCAGTTAGTGACCTGATTAGGCCTACGTTTGCTGCACGTGCCATGTTCGTGACGTAACGAGCACCGATGAAATTGACTCGTAATGTGCTGGAACTAACGCAATTTACTCTGATCGCCGTCTTCTTGGCATACACGACGGGTTTACGGAAATTACATTTCCAATAAGATAACGAAAAATTTTACGTGTTCTCAAAGTACTATATATAGCCTATCATATGCAGGATTCCCCATTGGAGGGAGGAGCTCATCTCTCCACATACTTTTTTTCACGTGTCTCTCTTTGCCCATTTCTTCTGCTTGAGCTATTTCTTTTAGTATTGTTCTGCGACCTTCTTTGTCAAGAGCATTATTGTAGGCCGACAGTTTGGGATAATTTGGACTAAACTTTGACGTTATAACAATGTACGTGCACGGTACTGGCATGAAAAAGGCAGGAATAATTATACTTTAGTGTAATATTGGGCACTAATTACTGTCCGCGGTAGCAACAACTGTATTGTTTCTGTCGCGATTATTTATGACCACGATAACTCACGAACCGCTACACTTACGGTGTCTTGATTAAATTTTGCAAACAAAACATGTAGTTTGACAATCTCTAAAGCTGTATTGAAATTCAAGGTCATAGGTCAAAATTCAAGATCACAAAGGGTTTATTGCCAGACTTGCCGTGGATATGGAGAAAACAAGAAAATATTATAGAAACACAAAGCATATAAGTATTCAGTTTAATTAGCAGGTGCGCCAACATAATATCCGTGGATATATCCATGTGTGGATATGAGATTTAGGCCGTCCTTATGATTTTTGCTGTTTTCGATGTGTCACTTATTGCATGTCGCCGTTAACAAGTGTATAAACTGATGTTTAGTACATTTATTACAAGTACAATCGACGTCGTAACATTTGCGTGTGACCGATTAGCAACCGTTCTCCTGTCACTGGACATTTCGGCCGCGTATGACACTACCGATCGCAGCACACTGCTTGATCGCATCACCCAAGATTTTGCCATTCGTGGTTCTGCTATCATCCGGCAGCATTTCTTTATCTCTGAAAGACAGCAATACGTTGCTGCATAAAAGCGCGTACAGAACGACGTAACTGAACTGAACTGACATGGTTTAGTTTTAACGAACTGATTGGTCAGTTTATCAAAAAAAATAAACCATGTCAGTTCTGTTGAGTTACGTCGCTATATGTAGCCCCTTTATAATATCGGTTCGTACCACGCCTTTGAAGTGTGCGGTTGACGATTCGGTCACTTCGCGAGGAGAGAGCTAGGGTAAAGTGGCAACGTGTGACGCGTTAAGGAGTAGAGCAAGTTTGAAACTACAGCTCCTTTTTACATGACTATACTCTGAAACTCAGATGCAGCAAAATGAAAGATACTGTCAAAGTCAATATCAAAAAAACTACTTTTGCAAGCAATGCATGCTTAAAATGTGTTCGTATGCCCGGCGGCATCTAGTTACGACTTTACTGACGACCAGGTAGCCAACAACAAGCGGCTGTACCAACCCCCCTATAGCTCCCGCGCGGTGGTACGAAACGTTCCATGGAACAATGGCGTGGTACAAATCTTCTGGTACCTGTAATATCTAATGTCGCAGGCAGCAAATGGCCCTATTATTATGTAGTGCGATGCAGTCAATTACATTCGACAAAAATGCTACAGTTAGAACGATAGATTAAGTGCGTCCGCCAACGTTAATTTTGTCGCGTCAGTAAATGCTGTTTTACTGCAGTAGCGACGGCAGTATCTTTTCTGTCGCGAGTTTTTGACGCGCTACAGCTATGCTGTAGGACGTCTTTGGCACAATGTGTGGTCCGTTTGTTTGTCTGTCCGTCCATCCGTCTGTTACGGATGTATTGTGGCTAAACAGTGCGAGTTGGAGCCTAAGTTGCTATTGATCACTAATAGAAGTCGCGTATTGGCTTTCAAATGACGTGAAACTCATTGACCTTGAATGACCTTGAAGGGTCGTAACGCACTATGGTATGCCAATCGTCCGGCACTGTGGCTAAGTTGTAGGGGTCGGCGATGGTACCATCGGATATGGCGGCGGCGACTTTTTATATGCTGTCAATAATAACCGTTTCCATCTGCAGCGGTTTGGTCGCAATTTTTAATGAAATTTTCAAGCTATAAGTTGCCGTATCTAGGAAATGGCAAGAGATAGGACCAAGGTTACTATTAATCAGTAATATGAAGTGGCATAAACCATTTTGAATGAGACAAAAATTATTGACCTTGAATGACCTAAAAGGTCAGTAATGCGGTGTAACAGGTACAGTATATGCTGTACCGCGTCTTTCCTAGCGACAGCTGGGCTTTCTCGTTTTCTCGCTGTGACCATACGTTAACTCATGAAACCGCTGCACATTAACTAAATGAAATTCTGCACAAACATGTATCTTGACAACGTCGAGAACCCTATTGAATTCCAACCGAATTTCAAGGTTATAAGCAAAGTATGACCTGACACGAGTTTGACCTTTTAGTTTTTTGTACGTTTTTTTGCGCGCATGATACTACGGCTACCCACGAACAGTATTTATGCAGCCTTGAGAAAAGCTCGACAGTCTGGTTTCTCAATGGTTCAAACCGTGTATCTAAACTAAAGATTTAGCCTGTTTTCTTTGGATAATAGGTGACGACTGATAAGCGTGACAAGCCAGAGCGTAACTTACAAGCCACAAAATAGTTGGACTTCGCCTTTTTTACTGTTGGTCTGAAAGAAAGTATACTAAAATAACGCAATCAGCCTAAGTTAGTTAGTCTTAACGGTGCAGAAATTTGGCTTTGTTAATTGTAATTCGGTGGCGTCACGTCATTTTAACTACCAACAAAGCAGGCAAGTTTCGTTGTCGCTCTGTCGATAGGGTTTTGCATGTTATAAGCCGTATACACAAATACAATTCAGCTTGGCAATTTTTGGATTTCACGAGAACGCAGCCTGCAGGGGCTAATGCGGTGCCTACGGGTGACGGATGTACATGTACTGTACATCTTGTATACGTATATTAGACTATAGTCTAATATACGTATACGAGTACAAGATAGATTGGACGCCACTGACATTTGCAATGTGCGTGTAGAGAAACACTGCATGCGATTCAGAAAATATTGTTTGGAAAAGACAAAGACACAAAGTATGAATAATTAACGATCTTAAACTTAATCTTAAATTAAATGTTAGGCCTAAGATTGTTCAAACAGTATAAGTATATGGTGTTATGCAGTTTGCGGCATTATATATATTGACGTAGCTGATAGGGGATGTCGCTTTTTGAGTTTTGATAGGTTCATCAGCTATAAATATTAGGCCTATATGCAATACTGTTCACTGAAAATATGGCAGATATACACCGTGTCCCAAAAAAGCATGCTCGACATTTTCGACTAACTTGAAAACCGATTGTGTCCGGAATATTTTTATTAAAAATTATCAAAATCTGATAATTGGTTTTTAAGTTACAGTCGAAAATGTCTGGGATGCTTTTTTGGGACATAGTGTAGTTAGGCCTAACAGTGAAAATTAAACACTGGATGGAACCAAAAAATTGTAGCGGTCACGCGATTCACACCATTTAATGTACAAAAAATAACAAGTCAGCACGTGATGTGTACGATAACAACAAGATCTGTAATGATGTGTCGCACTCGAAATAACTGCAACAAATTCAACATAATTTACTTGCATCAACGCAGCCACGGTGTTCGTAAAACATATCGTTTGGAGCAAAACACCTAAGCCATAGGCTACTGCTGAAATTCGTGAACTTTTGTGCAGTGTGTAACATTTTCGGTTCGTTAGCTCGTGTCATAACTGGTCGTAAAGTCTAAGCATTGGCCTCGTACTAGGCTGCACTTCGCGTCTATTTACGAACTCTTAGAACGGCGAAAACGTATACCGCTGTACACGAAGACGGAATTGTATTAAAAAGCAAAAACTTTACAACAGAAATAGCCTACTTAAGATAGTGCGTAATGTGTAGATAGAGATCGCTTGCGTGCTAAAAGTAATAAAACAGTGAACAGAGAATTAAACAGCAATGCGAGCTAATCAATGGAGAAGTGCATGAGGACATCCCATTAATTGCCACCTTTCACAAGACTTCTAGTCTTGAGGCAATTTTTACGCGCAATGCTGTCATCCGGGAATTCGTCGCACCCTTTCCATTTTCGAGTGTAACAGTAGTTTTCTCCTACTTGGTCCCATTTCTTTTTACAACGACCGGCGGTTGTTTTTCCGCGTTTTTCATACAGGCAATAGTCTTCGGTCTGTAGCCCGTTGGGACACGGCATTGATAGCTCTGAACCGAACTCGTCTACGCTGACGGCGAAGCTATAGCAGACGTTCTCGTCCTCCCGGTACGCCATGTTACAGTGGCAGGTGGACTCCTGGTTGTAGTGGCAGCTTCCGTTGACGAGATCGGCGCCGAAGTCCTTCGTGTAGCAGCCAGTGGCCGAGTTGTCGCGGGCCTCGAAGCGTCCGTCGTACATACAGACATCGTTCCAAAAGTAGCCGTAGACACAGTTGCTTAGCGTCGAATTGAAGCGGTAGGGGAAGGCGCCGACCGTCTTCTCGGCGATATCTTCGCACGGGATCCTCGGTTCACCGGTGGACGACGTCATCAGCACCCCGACCACGACACCCACCACGATACAGGCCAGCAGAGCCGCGCCGACTATGCCGACGATCAGGAATATCTTCAGACCACGACCACTGTTCGCTGCGCGACACCAGCAAAAACACACATTCCATACAAATACTATACAAGCAGCGCAGCCTAAAGGCGCATACAGAGCGATGTAATTAAACTAAACTGAACTGACATGGTTTAGTTTTTGACAAACTAACCAAACGGTTAGCAGTAATACATTAACAGTATAGGCACCATCTAACGGCATCGTTGACTACGTGACTACCGCACGTACGCATTACAAATGACCAATAGGCTCGCTATGCTGGTCCATTGGTCCAGTTCGTTAAAAACTAAACCGCGTTAGTTCAGTTCAGTTCAGGTCAATTACGTCTCGTTGTACGCGCCTTAACGGCGACGGAGGCATAAAAAGATTGGAGTCTGGTTCTCAGATGCATCATCGTTACATTGTAAACTCAACTGCGACTGTTTGTTACGGAGCAGTGAGTTATCGCGTGTCGGCTTTATGTGGCCCGACAGCGTACTACTCGACCGCGAGCAAGCTGTGGAGAAAAAGATATCAGTCACATTAATTCCACAAGCGACAAACTTCCGTTGGACATTTCCTAGGTTCCGCCACGTACTCGATTTGCATTATGTGACACAAAACTGCGAGCAACTTTATTACAATTGATCCGATTCCAATTTACTGTAAATTAGTTGAGTCGATAAAATAGCATTAACGGAGCTCACTACACTTTCGTCAATGAAAGATGAAAACGACAGCTTTTGTATAAGGTAAAATAAGAACTACTTCTGCAGGCTCTCAGATCTTGGCTGCTCTTGCTGCTTCTAGTTTGTTGTAAGCTAATTTGTAAACAGCACTCGAAAAATTGTAACGATTCTGCAGCGGACATATTTTGACTTCTGTCGGCATGAAGCAGGGGTGTGTATTCTACTGACATTACTCGTGCGTCCAAAACAAGAAACCTAACTGTCGCTAGGATAGCCGATCGTACTAGTTGTCAGTGACCTTCAAGGTCATTTAAGGTCGATGATTTTTTATCTTACCTAAAACAGCGTATGGCACTTCCTATTGGTGAGAGATCACCATTTGCGAGATAAGGCCACTTATAGCTTAAACTTTCCATTAAAAATTGCGGCCAAACCGCTGCAGATAAAAACATGGTTACTGTTGACAGCCTATGGGAAGTCGCCATAATACACCCGTGACAGACGAAAGACAGACGGACGACAACCATACCAAAAGCTCGACCGTTACTTAACCGTCGGCTAAAAATCAGAACGATTACAGGAGGTCAAAAATAAAGCTTAACAGAAACTTATTTAAATTCAATTTTAGTTTCAATGTGACAACAGAAGTGATTAAACTCTAGCAAAACAGCTTTTCGGCCGACGGCAACCGTACGGCCCTATCCCAGCTATATAGGCTATATGATACGCACAGACTATAGATTCTTGAGCGTTAAGGCAGAAACACTGATAGGTTTTTGCATCAATACATTGCCAAAATATACTTAACAGTTAACGACATTACGCGTCGCCGTCGGTCAGAAACAAGCCATAAATATTAAGAACCCATTAAGCTTTATTAAGCTTTCTGGATGCAGGCAGAAAACAGATGACCGCGTTAGAGCAACGAATGCGCCACGCAGAAAATTGTCTTAATTTACCGTGAAGATAGATCGGCCAAAAACATTCCATGTGGGTCTTTCACCGACTGAAGTCAAGTGCCCCGTATAAAGTATGATTTTTATAGCTATTACGTTAGTTTGACGCAACTCTTGATATCGATAGGCCCTACGCCAATAGTCAAAACAAGCAAATCCCGAAAATGTCATCAACTTCGGTTTTACACATTATACGGTTGGCCCAATCTAAAGCTGCGAATAAACTTTCTAGCATATGAATCGTCATGACGCACATAAATAATGGATTACTTCTTAAGTATAGTACAAAGAAAGCTAATCCGACGACTCTTGCAGCTAGTTTATGCATCTTTAATAAGCTTATTTATATACAGGTAGATAGATAGGCCTACGCACGTCTATAGGTTTCTCTGTCTTCGTCTTTCTTCGGTGCCGGAGCGGGCGCTGCCACCATCATGGGCGCTGGCTGCGGATAAGTCGGCATTTGTGGCTGTTGCATAATCTGGATTACCGGACCGGCCGGTTGCGCTGCGGGAGCTTGGTTGAATTGCACGACCGGCGCCGACGGTTGCTGATACATTGCTTCGGACACGATTTGCTCTGCAAAACAACAGCACGAAATATTGCACTCATCGATCAATTCGATCAGTTAATCTCTGCCTTGTAATCGCATCGGGATGGGACAAGGATTTACGTGTTCCGTTGTTTTTTTTTATTTCACGTCGACAACACAGCTGTCGAATGATTTAAGTACAAGTCTGTATAATGATTGTCGGCCTAAACAATTTTCAATAAAAAATTACAAATCTGTGATATTTTACATGTAAAATGAAACAAAAAAATATTTAGAGGCGACCGAAAGCAGCATGTATCTACCTATCTGCAACCGTTTTCACGCTACACGAGATAATTGCGGTAAAATAACCACTTTTAGGGGGGTAGCTGTGTTTGACGCCCGCCTCCGCCAGCCTCCTTGAACCTCGGGGGTCGGGACTTAAACTGCTAAAATCTACGTTGAATGCCGAAAATTTCATACGCAAGTTGTCTTGGTCTATCTCCAGCCATGTCGTCGCAATTCAGTGTTAAAATGTGCGCTGCATCCAAAAATTGCGAAAAATTCACTAAAAACCTCTTTTTGAGTGGTTCAAGGTCGTTCAAGGTCATCGATGTTGATAAATCCCAAAAGCCTGTCACCAGTGCTTGTTATGATAAGCGGCATGTATGTACCTATCTGCAACCGTTTTCACATTATTCGAGCCAATAACGGCAAAATGACGTCTTTTTAGGAGGGTACCCCTCTTTGACGCCCTCGTTCGAGAGAACCCCTGCACCCAGTGGCACGAAATTTTGTCACGATAAACTAGAGACCTTGGGGCAGCCCACAGTAAAGATTTCGTGGTCCTAGCTTGCATCGCTTTGATACAGATCACGAGTGTGACAGACGGACAGACAGACGCCCAGACGATGGCTAAGACGCGCGAAGCATTCTGCTGTCGCGCGTAAAAAACGGGTCATCGCAGATCCAACATACGATAGGCCTATATGACGCTAACCGTACAAGTTACATGTGCCAAAATAAATGGCACATTCAAATAAAGCATTTTAGCTCAATGTCGGGACAACAATATTTTATTAATGGTTTCTGTCCCGACGCTGTTTAACAGCAACAAATGCTGCCCCTGCGGTATAGATGTCGTCACGTAAGCAGTGATTAAGACATGTTGCAAAAGGTGCTTAGGCTTTTTATTTTACCTCGCTGGAGATTTAAACGTAATCTATATTGTCCTTGAAACATATTACTTCTGTCATTTCAGCTAAATCGTACGAATCAGCCAATTTAATTGCGTTGTAATTAAACGAGTATCAGTCGCTATAACGCATATCAAAAAACCTTATTCACTGCTAGAACAGTAGCCTATACAGTAAAAAAAAACAAACATGTTAATTTACATGCCAGTTATTAGCTTATATACTTTGCTATAATTTCTGCAAACAAGCACGGTAGGTGTTTGACTCGCAACCTGTCTATAACAGGCCTACGTCGATGACTCCAAGCTAGTCTGCCAGTCTGCCAGTCTGTCTGTCTGTAGTTAAGACTGAGGGTTACCATCACCAGTAATGAACTGTCCATCGTAGGATTAAGTCAAAAAGTCCTCGGTTACGAATTTGTACGGTGAAGTTCATCCGCAGAGCAGCAGCTGCAACTCTGGTCGCTGCGACTCGGCGGCACGCCATCAATAAGCAGCTGTCGACGAATGCTTTTAGAGCGCATCAGAAGTGACGGAACATTACAGTCTCGTTAATTGCTGCTAAACAGAGCGTCCGACTGCACCATGGTCTAAATACATAGAATAACGAGCGACGCAACAGCGGCCACGTGCTCGAGACGAGCAACAAATAGCAACAAACTAACGAGCAGCAAGCAACGTGAGCTCAGATAAAGAATAAATAACAATAAAGAAGCTGCACGCCTATAGGAGAGGGAAACCGTAATGACAACGCAAGTCGCAATTAACGATCAGATGGCGAGCGTGCACTCACTTCTGAAATTGTTCAGCTTTGTCGCCCCTGCGCCAAACTAAAACTTTTCAGGAACTTAAACTACGCAGCAAGTAAGCTGAAAGCAATATTAATGTATAATGTCATTATAGGTTTATGTTATTAGTAGTCAGACGTACGTTCAGCTGGTAAAAAGACGATACAGCGTGCCCCTTCATCGACTGATTGAACTCGCTGTCATTCGCAGACAAATCACGCTGTCAAGGTGTCTGGCGCGTCAGTTCCTAGCTTCCCGCCTGTCACCTCGCACCTGTAAATCACGTGTCTACACGGTGTGATAAACTCACGCAATTCTGCATCGGAGCGTTCTGAATAGTTAGACTATACTGGAACGTTCCGACTTCCGATTACCGAATGCTATATTGCGTGGGTTGTTTTTTAGCGGTCAGACCGATTAGCAGAATTGCTGTATCACTATTATCAAAACGCACACTGTTTGTCTGTACTTTGCGTTGCTTTCAGTCACCCGCTGATTTGCGTTCACATTTTACGCGCGAGAGCATGTAATGCTTCTCGCGTCTTAGCTATCGTCGAGGCGTCCGTCTGCCTGTCCGTTACATTCGGCAGCCCTGCTGCTCTAGCAAAACGGTGCAAGCTCGGATTACAAAATCTTCGCTGTAAGCTGTCACAATGATTCTTAGTTTATTGTGACAAAATTTTGAGCCGCTTGGAACGAGGGCGTCAAAGAGACCACCTCTAAAAGTGATTATTTTGCCATTATTGACTCGGCTAGCGTGAAACGGTTGCAAATAGGCGCAGACTTGCTGCTTATAACAAGCACTGCTGACGATCTTGCCGGAGTACCTACACCAATGACCTTGAACGACCTTAGAATCCAGAAAGCGGGGTTTTAGTGACTTTTTGCGATTTCTGGCTACTATGCATATTTTAACATTAAACTGCACCGAAATTACTGCAGATAAATCAGATCAATCTCCACGTGAGATTTGGAGTATAAAACATCAATCGTCCGACCTCCTAGATTCAAGAATTTCTCCGTAGAGAAGCGTCAAAATTTATGTACCCTTCCAAAATACATAGTCATTATTGCACGTTGCGCACTGATTTCCCAGGTGGTAGCACCGATGCTGTCGCGCGTCACGTGAGCATTTCATAGATTACTTTTACACGACGTTTGCACCCGGCCGGATGGTTGTGATAAAAATAATTGCTCCGACCTTTGCAGTGACGTGGTTCATTGATACACCTTGATCATATCGCAAGACAAGTCTCATTTTCAGACGATAAAATTTGTTCGTGAACTTGCCAAATAGCACCGGCGCCGTGCAGCACTAAAAGCCGTGTTAGCAAGTGTTCGTCGCAGATGGTGTGGATGTGATGCGCTGACATTAGCTGCCGGAAGACGAACACTTACCGTGGCGCTTCGCCGGCAGGGTGACTTCCCATGTGGATCTCAACGGAAGTTCAGAGCAGATGCTAAGACAACGGACGTCAGGGAGGGGTAGGGGGTTCTGACCGGAAAGGGGCTAGAACTAGTCGAATTAGTGTAACGATGAAGAGAATATAGCTCATTGTAACGCCTTTACCTTTGATATATTATTTTTTTTTATTTCTCGATGGGGGGGTTGAAACTTGAAACACAATCCAATTACGAACAAAGCGAATGAGACTATTTTTACCCGTTTTGTCGTTTGTCCTGAATATACACCGTTGTGTCAAAATTTCCAACTCTCCCCAGTTGTATTACGCTCTTTTGGCCTGCAGTATGTGGAGTGGAGTCACTGACATTCATCGGAAACCCTTCGGACGCGTCTTCCTCAGTAACGCAAGTCACCAAAGACCGCAAGTGCACGTGTCAGAAAATAATTTGACGCAATTGCCCTGCAGTCTTTCAGGTTGCATCGAGCTGCGAATTTGAGTCGAATATGGACGGACGTACTTCTCTAATAACAATTTTAAAAAACAAACCACACCCACAAAGTGATGCATAAAAAGTGGAAAATATAGGCTTCATGTTTACATTGGTCACTAATACCCCGCTTACACGATGAAGCAAACATGAAGCAAAAAAAACATGAAGCAAAGACATGAACCAAACTTAAAGCACAAGTCGTGCACATGTATATTGAATACGTTTGCCTTATACAATATTATTGTACGTTGTACTATTTTGCTAGCAACTTAGGCCTACTTTAAAACAAATGTCTATTCAACACAGCTGTCGATATGTCGAAAGTGAAATCATAAAGTTTACAACAAAGTTTCTAGGTTCATGATCATGAGCTTGACCATTAAACAATTATACCTCGTTTACAAGACGAAGCAAACATAAGTCTTAGCGCATATCGCTAAAAAGTTTTAATTACGTTGAAAAACTTAATGTTCTGACCACTAGCCTATGAAAACACTATTAAAAATAAACTATGTATCGCGAGTTTGAAAGTATAAACTGATTCTACTGTAAAGCTGGGTTGTAGTTAATTAAGGAGAACTAGAAGCAAGGAAAAAACATAGCGATATCTCTTTCTACAGAACATGTGTCAGTAGTAATACTGGCATTGTACATCTTAATGTTGTTGCGGCTTGCAGAAGCTGGAGGACGCGGTTTCCATCGGGGTTGACGCGATGACATCCGGTTGGAACAAGACCTGGAGTGCCTCGTGGTGGAGTGACGTTGACGCTGCGACGGTCGTCAAGTCGATGGCTGTGTTCTCGGTCTTTCTGTTGACTCTGGTCGGCAACGGTCTGGTCGTTACGGCCGTCGTCAGCTATCGGCGTCTGCGCTCCGTCACCAACCACTTCGTCGTCAGTCTGGCCGTCGCCGACCTCACCGTCGCCGTGCTCGTCATGCCAGTTTCGGCGCCGAGCTGGCCGTGTTGGTCTCATCGCTGAGCTGTGTGTTCGTCCGTCATGCCAGTTTTGTCAATAGCTCGTCATGCCAGTCTCGGCGTTGTTTGAGCTGCGTCCTAGCGAGTCGCATTTCTCCTGGCAGTTCTGCTACTTCTGGATCTCGTGTGACGTCACCTGCTGTACGGCGTCCTGCCTTTAAATCACTTCTAGCAATAAATGCTTATAGGCCCTATATGCATTAATTAATCGTATTTCCTGTAGCCTTCCTTGCATGCGTTGAAAGAACAAGTGATATCTGTACCGACAATGAGCTTCATATCACCTCCATTCTCTGTTAGCCGATGATTCTCAAAAAAGGCAAAACTATGATAAGATTTGTCGTTGTTGAGATACTTTCTGCATATACCCTGTTGTACGGCGTCCATCCTTCACCTGTGTGTGATCGCCGTAGAACGCTACATGGCAATCGCACATCCGCTGTCGCACGGCGCCGGCTCAGGTCGAATGTCTCGTCGTCGTGCTCTGCTGGTGATCGCTGGTGTCTGGGCGTGCAGTGCCGCTATTTCGTTCGTGCCGATCTACGCCGGGTGGTTCGCCGATCTGACGTCAATGAGACTGTACTCGGACACTGCCGCGGACTGTGGACTGCATGTGAACCGTGTTTACGCCGTCGTCTCCTCCGCCACCTCCTTCTACCTCCCACTTCGGTACCGGCCCGCTATTCCGAAGCTCCGCTATTCCGAAAATTGTAGAGTTTGGGTTGGGGTGAAAGTTAGGGATATGGTTAAGGTTAGGGATAGGGTTATGCTTAGGGTTAGAAATACTATTAGCCTAGAGTTAGTCAATAGTGGACTTTCGGAATAGCGGACCCAAATCCTTACTTCACCTCCTTCTACCTGCCTCTCGTCGTCATGGTTACCGTCTACAGCCGCATCTACTGGATCGCCCGGCGCCAGCTGCGCGAAATCTACAAGCTCGAGATATCGCTGGGCGTCTTCGACGAGCCGCTGACGTCATCAGGGAGGCGTCCGAGCGTCGAAACGAGGCGCGCGACAGGTTCGCCGAGCTTAAAGGACACGAAGGCGATCAAAACACTCGGCATTCTGACGATGTGAGTGTCGTCAGACGTGTGTGGAGCAAGGGTGTAGAGCTAGTAGGGCAGGCGGATCAAAACACTCGGCATTCTGATGGGCATGTTCTGCATCTGCTGGTGCCCGTTCTTTCTCGTATACGTCATTCGTCCTTTCTGTCGGTCGTGCGTCTTTCCCGGTCCTGTCGTGTCGGCGATAACGTGCTTTAACCTCACCTGTACAGGCGTGTAGTACCTGTTCTGCTCGCCAGGTGTCGGTCGGTCGATCGGTCGGCGATCACGTGGCTGGGCTACGTCAACAGTGCAGTCAATCCGCTGATCTATGCTCTGCTCAACCGCGACTTCTTCACGGCCTTCCAGCGTCTGCTACGCTGCCGCTGCTGCTGCTGCTGCCGGCACAGCGACTTTACCTCAGCGGACGACGACGACGTCGACAGTCGACCTAGAGCCACGTCGAGGCAGGAACGACTGTGCTTCACGCACGCTCATCACCAATCACGTGATCAGATTCTGTAGGGACTGGTTATACAAGATTTTATCCGACTAGTGAGTTAATGGTAACTTAGGCTACTTGGTAAACCGACAACGCCGACGTTGTCGCTGTGCAGCAGTTGCACTGAGTGTTCCAGCGCCTCTGAAGTCACTACCTAACCGGATGGTGTTATACAATTCTGATTATTAGCACTATTATTATAGTATGTTGTAAATATGCTATATTATACGTCGAGTCGGATCGGCGCTTATCCAACGACGCTCGTGACATCTGGATGTGCGCGCTCGTTTGATTGGTCCCGACGTCGGTTGATTCCGGTGATGTCGTACCTTAACCCCCGCTATGCGCCGCGTTCAGTTGTCATGCCTACAACAAAGTGGTGATGATGACAGTGTTGAGGATCTTCATCTTCGTCGTTAAAATGATGTTGCTTCGTTTCCAGACACACTTCTTAAGTCGAGCAAAGACACCAGATGCTTTTCCGATTCGGCATTCTACGTCATCGGAATATGTAATGGAATCGCCGAAAATGGAGGATCCCAGGTAGACAAAAATAGGCACAACTTCAAACGGAGTGCCATCAGTAGACTAATACCCCGTTTACACGATAAAGCTGGCTCGACGAGCTGGCTGGATATTTGCTCGACGTTTGCTTGATGATTGCTTGATCGTGTAAACGGGGTATAACTTATAAATATAGAACTACACTGTACGGAAACAAACAATATCGCATTCGCAAAATTGTTGGCATTGTTCTTGATGCTCAAAGCCTATATTTAGTGAATGAATGAACGTTTATTAGTATAAATGTACAAAACATCAGTTTATACACTTGTTAACGGCAACATTTAAGGACTTGCACATCGAAAACAGCAAAAATTACAAAAGATGATATCGCACGCATCACACTGACTGTGTGTCAATGTGCTGCTGAATAATATCACCTTTTGTAATTTTTGCTGTTTTCGATGTGCAAGTCCTTAAATGTTGCCGTTAACAAGTGTATAAACTGATGTTTT
>Ga0056128_1000923_pt1 | contig 30264 bp, 22 predicted proteins | sample WorMetLIZISLAND2_FD_71113 | JGI IMG/M metagenome (GOLD analysis project Ga0056128, IMG submission 71113) | Marine gutless worms symbiont microbial communities from Max Planck institute for Marine Microbiology, Germany - Olavius geniculatus... ... | reverse complement strand
GTCCTACCCCGTAAAAGAGGGGGGTTTCGTCCTAGGGGGGTTATGTCCGGACACCTTAATTAATAAACCAACCTTCCATGAAGATAAGCAAAATGTCACGCAGAACAGTCAGAGTTGTACAGAGCACCAGGAACGAGAAGATGAATGTACACACAGGATCGGCAATTTTGTACTCCGGCTGACATAAACAGAACACATCGGCATAATTCTTAGCCAAATTTAGTGTGGGCTGATCGGTACACAGAACAGGTTTATAATCTACCCAGGTCAACTCAGCCTTCCATCCTCTCAGTGTAGGTAAATCAACTTAACAGCCTGTCTGGCTGGGGTTAAAGCAGAGTGTAATCATTTGCATCAAGTGGTAAGTAACACTGTGTGATCTCACATGGCAAGCGTTGCTTTGCAGCTTTGTAATGAATATATTATGAACAGATATACACACCCTTTGACCTTCAACTTTTTACAGAAACAACTTAGTCGCATGAATTAAACCAAAAAATAAATAAATAAACAGGGCAAGACAAACAGACTCAAGGCCACACTGCAATGTAACACGCTCGGTCGATGAATCAGATCAATCAAACAACCACTCATTTATTATGCAAAAAAATATACAAAATACACCTAAAATCACGAAAAATCAACGACACATAAGCTAAAACTGAATGAATCAAATTTGATCCACCTGACATGGTATGTTGCAAGAACATTTTGCAATACCGTAGTTTAATACTCAGCAAAAAGGAAAGTGATTTAGGTGATGCATTGCCCGATAAACACTACTGGACACATTACATTGCTTGGGAGTCAAAGTCCACCACAAAGCACATCTAAGCTTAAATAGCTTGCACTGCCAGGTAACAAACCAAGCAAGTTGTTCACAAACACACATACGTGCCTCTGTCACCGAGCAGTCTAAATTGGTACCAGCCTAACTGTTAGGAAAAATACAGCAGAATATGGCAGCGGTCATGCCTACTGCCCACATAACTGTGCTGTGGCTCACTGCCAGTGGATGGCCTTTAAAATTGAGATAAAAACCAACACTATAGTCACAGAGCTGTGAAAGAGCAATGGCATCGAAGGGTGACTTTACCTTTAGCCATTACTATTAATACTCCTGCTACTGCGGTACCGGCCTGCTTTTCCTAAGGTCCACTATTCCGAAGATCCACTATTCCGAAAGTCAACTGTGCAGATACGCACCACAATGCTAACGTTTGCGTTAAAGTTAAGATTAGGGTTAGAGTCAGCCTTAGGGTTAAGCTTAGGGTTAGTGGGAATAAATACTTTCGAAATAGCGGACCTTCGGAATAGTAGCGGACCCGAATCGCTACTACAACTACTGCTACTGTTACTATTCTTAGCAAGACTGATTACAGCAGACAGACCTTAACAAGCACTATGATGGCTGCAGTAAAAACGCCGACACTTTGTATAAGATCACCGATGACGTGCACCATCGCAGCGCGGATGTTGACATTAGTCGACCGATGTTCACGACGCTGGACCCCGCTCGGTACTGGCCAATCAGCATCAACGTCATCATTGGCACTGACCAATAACTGAACGTCGCCCCGCCCATCTAACGACAATGGCTCATAACCATTGATGGATGCGGTAGGAACAGGCAGTAACTCGTCGTCCGACAGGCCGCCGTTATGTTGCCTATCGTGGGAATGGTCGCCGCTGCCGCAGCTATGCAAATGACTATGCCCATGGTGTATCAGGCATCCTTTGCAGACTCGAAAGTGAAGCACGGCCCCCATACTGCAAACACCATGCATACACTCAGTACTCGCAGAACAAAAGTACAAACGTATACTTTGGCAAAAAATGGAATCGCACATCCATTGTACTCACTAGGAAGCAGCACAGATCTGGCAATTGCATGTTTTGACTGGGGGTTTGACTGCATAATGTCCCTTTTCCCTATATAATTTCCCCTTGTGTCATTAAACTCCACAAATGTACCTGCTAAACGACATCGAAATCCACCAAACAGTTTAAGCATGGGGTATAAATGTAACAGAAAAAAAACAGACGACACACAGACCACGGTATGAAGAAATAAGTATGATTAGGTAAAATCACTTGCACTACAAGAGCGATTTCATCCCAAAACACCATAAAACAGAAATAATGTTAATTACTGTGAACTAGCATAAGATCAGCTTAGCTCTGCTTTTTCCAGTGTGTCACAAGGCAAACAAACTTGGCCAGACCAGAATCTAAGCACCTAAGAGGTGATTGGGAAAACTACAACCTATATGTTCTGAAGCAAAGCAGGCTAAACTGCATCTGCAAGGGACAATATATACTAAAAATATTTCCAAAGCACAGACCATTTTAAGAACCATTTTCCAGGTAAACCTTGGCAAAGTAATAGAATACTAAATAGTAACCTCATATTTCACAATCACAGCAGCTTCTTTTTCAAGCTAGATAACCAAGCCCCTGTCCAATGCACCAAACTGTATCTTATTCCGTCCTAAGGCAAGAAATACCATTGTAAAAATGGCGGACAGATAACCAATCGGACAACTCACTGTGATAGTACTTGTCACAACAGCCGACACATTTAACGTTTCAGTGACATCGCTTAAAAAATTGGAATAAGACAGAATGCTGGGTAGTAATAGTGGACTTACACTAAGTTGAATATGACACCGACTGATGCGGTGATGACCATCCTCATGCCTTCAATCTTGTAAGTTGGATTACGAACCCGCTGGATCGCAAGACCAACCAGTACGGCAGTTACCACCCAAATGAGCAGAATGCTGATCAATGCTCCTACCACTTCTGCATAACACACACACACAGAGCACAAAGTAGTTTTTTCTCAGGTTCCATAATATCACACACTTTGCTCTTCTAAAAAATAGATTACGGCTTCTCAGTCAGACACCGGCTTGACAGATGATAGAAAATCTACGTAAGTTATAATGCAGACAATGCTAATTATTGTGTTTACAGAGGCACTAAATACCGAAAACTACAAAAAACTATGAAAAACGTTTTTGGGTACAGTAGTTTTTGGTACCGAAAACCTAACTTTAACCCTAAGTCTAACCAACAAGTAATTTTAGCAAAGCTCATGAGACGCACAACAGCCTTAACAGTTCCTGTTCGCACATTGTCCTAGTCTATCTCCAGCCATTTCGGCAAAATTCACTTTTAAAATGTGTGTCGCAGCGCAAAATCGTGAAAAATTCGCCAAAAACCCCTCTTTTGGGTGTTCAAGGTCATTGATGTTGATAAAACTAAGAAGCATATGACCAGTGCTTGTTGTGATAAACAACGTTCTAGGGGGTACCCCTCTTTAATGCCCTCGTTTGAGGGAAACTCCTCACCCAAAGGTACAGAATTTTGTCACAAAAAACTGAGTCCTTGTGGTAGCCCACAGTGAAGATTTCATGATCCTAGCTTGCATCGTTTTGATAGGGTTCAAGGATGTGATGAAAGGATGGATGGACAGATGCACAGATACCTCGACGATGGCTAAGACGTGTGAAGCATTACATGCTGTCGCGCATAAAAACTACCAAAAACAACCTGGTTGTTTTCGGTATTTAGTGCTATCAGTGTTTAGCACAACCAACTTAGTACTTAGCTCAATTTCAAGCAGAAATTAGACAAACTCTGACAGTAATATGAAAGCAGCATTATACCAGCTCGATAGAAGCCGAAGGAAAGACGTCGTGTGGCAGGTTTGCGGCTGAGCCAAATAGCAACAAGACTAATGAGAAAACCAGTGAGATCTGATGCCATGTGAGTTGCATCAGTGACTACAGCCAGACTCCCGGCTAACAAACCACCTACAGCAACAAACATCAACACACGTCTATTGGTATGACCAATTACTGCAATGGCCCACGTGGACAGTTAGAAAATCAATTCAAATCATGTGATGCGGGTCGATGCGATATTAACCCCATATTACATCAACAGCTTAAGTTCACAAATTAATGCCTGGATTTGTTCACTACAAATAGCTGATTACGCTCAGGTCTACATTAAATGTTAAAGGCGGTGAAACAGCTCTTTATGGAAAACCCATCTCACAACTTAACCACCAAAAAAGTGGTTAAAGATTAAAAGTGGTGTTATATTTCTTAATGGAGACCCATTTCAGAGCTACAGAGTGTCACCTGCCGTAGTGTTACCCACCACCCAACACAGGTGAACATGCCCACCTTAACCCCAGCCAGATAAGCCGGTACTCAATTTACCTACCCCAAAGGAATGGAAGGCTGAGTTGATCTAGGCGGCTGGTTACATACCAAGATGGTTTACCTGCCCTCAGACAGTCACCCATCCAGGTACTAACCCGGCTTGGCAAACTCACATATAGAGTAACTTTGTTGATCGGATAAAATGCATTACCACTATGCGACGCCACCAACTCATTAGCTTGTTATTCTTGGATCTTATTTTAAAACACAAATGTAAAATATGTCATGACAGACAGACACAGACATTGCTGACTATGAACTAGGTCACAACTTCCTGGTCTTAAAATTTTGATCTATCTTACACCACTAAATACAGTAAGCATTGGTAAAACATATTTAGAATAACAGCAGTTTTTGAGCAAAAATTCTTCACCGATAACTTCAGCCACCATAAAGACGAAACACAGAACACTGATGGCGATTAGCTGGTTTCTAGCCACTCGGTCCTCGGAAGCGGCAGGCCCATGACAGTGAGTTTTGACACTTGGAACTTGATGGTTTAACAACATCTCAGATGTTGAACAATCCATGTCATTCTCAATACTGTCTTGGTTACGCTCCAGTGGAAGCATATGCTCCGACAACTGGGCTGATTCCATTGCCGTATCCCCAGTCGCTTCTGTACGTTTGGCTTGTTTATCAGCGACTGTTTATCTCTAATTCTGTGTTCTACATCAGAGTCGATACTCCCTGACGTTCACACTACACAGCTAACAATATACGAAGCACATTTATGAATATTACAGTACAAACGACGAAACAACTCTTCTTTGCATTCAGACCGGATACGCCCACATTGCCACATGTGAGTAATTTAGTAAGTAAAGTATGGGGTTGACAACGGTTGCGCTTACTTACTGAAAAAAATAACATGTGACTGCGCACGCGCAGTGGCCAAAACTTTATTACTTCCTTTTTACGTCGGCGGAAGAAAGGAAAGATGTCGAAGAGAGGTACGTCGTTTAAATCTGCTTTAATCGCGTTATTTTCTGGCTTATTTGATTCAAAAAGCTATGTAATTTGTAGATCGTTGCACGTTGTTTCAACATACTTGTATTTGGAAGTGATGTTGTCGTTTCAAAGTTGATAGAAGTAAACAAACTGTGCACCGGCTTTCTTCTGGCAAGCTTGGCTTTGCCGATGCGCATATTGTTGACATTGAGCATTTAAGTATAAAAGTTGAACTGTTGCTGCGTTGCAGGTCGTGGTGGTACGTCGGGCGGAAAGTTCCGAATTTCGCTTGGTTTGCCGGTAGGCGCTGTCATCAACTGTGCAGACAACACAGGTATGCGGTACAACTGTATAGGTACCCGGCTCTCCTTTTCGTCTCCCGCCCAACGAAAACAGCTGTCATGAATGTTCTTGGGAGCAAAAGTTCCACAATTTTTTTTGAATCATGTCATAAGCCATGTCAGTGTTTGTGATAAGAGTTAGCATGGATGAAATGGGAAAGGTGTACTTTGCAGAATGCGGAATTTTTGAAAGGTGTATTTTGCGGAATTTTACCCGCAGAATGTTCTGCAAGTTACACCATAAGGGTTTTTCTGCATTCCGCAAAATTCAAATAAAGTCAAATAGTCAACTTAGTGTAGACTTAAGCTCGCATTTAAGTCTCGAATCAATATCGGCACATCACAAATGGCGCGGTCACTCAGTAATCACATATTGACGTAGGCCTATTTGACCTAACTCTTGAAATGCCTCGAAGTCTGTTAACTCAGGGGTCGGGTAAAGTGCTAGGTGCGAAGAGCGTATCGTGCGAGGGAGCGTGCGAGGCGGCACACGATTGGTCGGCTATAAATAGATTACTTGCAGTTTACTCACCAAATGTTCTGAATGCACAGGAATTCAGTGGAATACGGCCCTGCGGCCGGCCGCCAGCATGCAACCTGCGAGCATGGCAAGATGAAAGGCACAGCAAGCGTGCTGCACGCTGCACGTCTGGGAGCAGTCAACAGTGCGGTCAGCCAGGACTGCAGTGTACGTAATAGCCAGGACTGCGGTTTAGGTTTACTGGGGAAGTAAATGCCAGTGGCCATTCAACTGGGAGTGTAATTGTCCACCCTAATCGATTTTGATTGACAGGTGGTGGACAACAGAAATGATACTACTTGGCATCAACAAGGAGACTCACAGCTGTGATCAGTAGGCCTACGGTGTAGTACTAGGCTGCTGTACACCTGGTGAAACATGTCTGTCTAACTGGTGCCTGGGAGGCTGGGCCTGACCATGCTGTACCTGGGATACCATTCACATTGGCTGGTGTGCAGTAGCTGCTGCTGTCCGCCCTGGGAAAATGTATAGTAGACCAGCTCACCACAATCCAGGTAGTGGTCTTCCAGTGCAACATCCTAACCACCAGCAGTATTTGAGGCCTCTTGATAGCTGGTGTCTGCCAATTCTCATTTTGATTTTTGGGAAAGTATTGTACAGGGTGGGCCAAAAAAGTAAGCTATGGTACGTTGTCCATATCTTCACTTAATATTGATCAATTTTCACCACTATTTCACCAGTGGACTCTGTAAAAAATTTGCTACTCAGTGGCATGCACACCACACTTATGTCACTACACTACCTTGTGAAATACAAATATCCAAAAACATACAATATCTACATATGGACAGAAGGTCTAGTGGTAAATTTTTGAAGTATATAACTTAAGTGTTGAAGTATGAGTTGTAGTAAGTATCAAAAACATTGCAGGACATATTAAACAATTTTTTCAAATAATCTGAACAATTTTACTGTGCACTAATTTTCAGTGTACACTATTGCTCGCTGATGGCTGCAATCTTGCTCAGTTAACTGCATGAGCACACAGAGCAATGTGTTTCCAATTGTGCAGCCCTACAAGCTGTGCATTGTTCTTGAAACATGAAAACTTCTGTAGCTGCATTTAAACGTTTTTGACACTTATTATAACTTATATTTAACATTTTACTCAAATACTTTTAAAATTTACCACGTGATTTTATTACCAATTGTAGATATTGTAAGTTTTTGCATATTTATATTTTACAAGGTAGTGTAGCAACAAAATAGTTGTGGTGTGCATACCATAGAGTAGCAATTTTTTTCCAGAGTCTATTGCTGAAAACATTGTGAAAATTGGTCAATATTTAGCAAAGATATGGAAAAAGTACAATAGCTTATTTTTTGGCCCACTCTGTACACCCATCTAAAAATATGTGATTAACAATGCAGCAGTGGTAGCTTTCTGTGTGTGATCACCCAACTTTTAACCCTACACCTTAATCCAGCCTCAGACAGGCTGTAGGCCTATGAACAGTGGATACGGCTGCAGGCTGTCTCATGACGCCCACATTGTAGTTTTCCGCACTTGTAATTATGCAACTAAGTCAAATATTGGCACTTTGAAGACTTGGGTTTGTATACTGTAAAAAATACCTGCCAGGCACCAGGTGGGTCTACTGCTATGATGCTCATATCACCCTGACCTGTCGTAACTGGTGCACGCATTGTAAAAATTTATATTTTGAAAGTCAAGAAATGTGGACCACCATATCTGACAGAATTAGGCCTAAATAAATTGCTGCGGTGTGTGACACAAAAGATATGCAAAAATTGGGGGGGGTACTTGATATTAATGGGCGTATACCAGTATTCAATCGATCAAAGCAGATTAGGCCTACTAAAAATTCTGCTTCATACGAATGCTATCACAGTGTCCGTGCCAAAGAGTCTGAACATGGGTCTGTCCTCCTTTGTGACCCTACACATCACAGCATTATCCTACAGACGACAGCAATTTCCTGCTGCGCGTGTTCTGCTCCCCACGCTGAGTTAGGTCACCTATCAACGTCAATTAACGGTCGTCACCGCTACAGATTAGATAAAGCACGCCACCGCCTGCAGCCATTGTGCGCCACTGTCCTACACAGTGCGGGCAGCCTCGCATGCCACCTCGCTAATTACCCCGTTCCTCGCACGAATTTCTCGCACTATATCCTCCTTGCGCTTCGCACTTTGCCATCGCCCGTTAACTTACGAGCAGAAGCTGGCACAAGAATGCGAGGTCAACTATATTATGTTTGGCTACTTTTTATATTAATTGATTAAAACGACTGAATTAAATCCCGGACGGTATTTAGACAAAGTCTCATAGGAGCTAACTCGTGTTTTATCTGCAAAGACTTTGTGCATTACATTGGACGTTTTTGTAGGCCTAACACTATTAGGAGATAACTTTCCATACTTTGTAGGAAATACTTTCGTTATAAGAACATTGCTGAAACAGCTGTGTAAAAAACAATCCGGGTCACATAGTTAGCGTAGGCCTAATGCTAAATCAACGTAATGTAGGGCCACAAAAACAATGCTACAAATTAGCTTACTATCTTAAGCCGGTGGCCACACCTTCCCGATGAAATGGTCTTGGGAGAGTTTCATCGGCCTCTTTAACCATGAGTGTTCACATTTGAAGTCTTCATGTCAATCGAGATTGCAACGACTGCTGTGCCAAGTCTGTAGTGGGTCTCTGTAGATCATGCCTGGACAGTTGCAGGCATTATGAAGTGTTGGGATGGCTTCAGACTTCAACCAGTGTTTTCATGAGTTCATTGATCTTCTTAAACAATGTCCCATAAACTCGCTGCTGCATAACACTGCAAATACTGTTGAATGGACTGTGAGCAGGACTGTTAGGGGCTACATATCTGGAATGATTAAATTTACTGACGTTTTTCTTTGTTTTTAACCCATGTTGCTTTTTTTCTGTTTCCCCAGGTAATGCAGCAACAGACATTGGGCAAGCTAGGAATTTGAACGGCCATTTGATGGCTAGTTATGTCAGAAGTGTTTGTACGAAAAACTGTTAAAATCTCTTTATCCTTCTCCAAGTTACTATCAATAATGTCATGGATGGTTTTTGGCGTTTTTGTTCATTTTGATGCTGATTTCATGTTTTTTGATTTCGTCAGGTAGTGCAGAAGCATATGTTGGGTGAGGTGAAAACTTGCATAGTCATTTGATGACAAGTTGTATCAACAAACATTGTACCAAAAATTATTATAATCCGATAATCCACATTCACGTTATGGTCATTAAATTTTGGTCTGCTGGGGATTTTAACAGCTTTTCGAGTTAAGTTGGGGAATAGATCAAGATGTACATGGGGTATTTAGAAATTTTTGGTGTTCTCTTTATAATCTTTAGCAATTTTTCAGCTGCTAACATTTATTGCATTTGTCTGTGTGTTATGTATCAGGTGCGAAGAATCTGTACATAATATCAGTACATGGCATCAGAGGGCGTCTAAACAGACTTCCAGCCGCAGGTAGCGGTGACATGGTCATGGCGACAGTAAAGAAAGGCAAACCAGAGCTCAGGAAAAAGGGTATGCTTCTTATCTTGATTTTTACATGCAACAGCAGCTACTGCCATCACAATTCTGTCTGTCTCTCCGTCTGTCTGTCTGTCACATGTCACATGGGTCAGTCAAAAACGGTGCAAGCTAGGATCACCAAATCTTCACTGTCGGCTGCCTGGAAGACTCTTAGTTTCTGGAACTGTATAACTTTTCCATAAATTCGAAAGGGGTCACCCTGAACGAGGGTGTTAAATGAGAGTGTGTAGGGAAAATTTGCAATATCCAGCCGATAAGGCGATGGCAGAGTGATAGGTGGCGCCCTCTGGTGAGTACAAGTAAACCACTATAGACACTATAGCCGCAGGTCATCTGGCGGCCTCTGGCGGCTGCTTTTGTTTTGCTGGGTTTTCTTTGAAACTGTAGCCAAAAGCCATATGGGTGAAATCTATGGATCGCTAGCGCATAACGGTGCACCGCTGTTGCGCGTTCCATTTTGCGTTAGCAGGACTTTTTTTGTTACATCCCCTCCATCTAAAGGCTGTGGATACATTTTTGTAGCAGTTTGCGTTGCATGCAGACTATCCCAAAAAGTTAAGAATGTATTTTTCGGGAAAGGTATGCTTTCTTGTGTTCTGGGTATAAATTTTTTTCTCTTTTGGAAAGAACCAAAATTCTTTGCTGCATCCTGCATCGTTTGCAGGATTTCATCACCACTGACAGATATGGTGTGAGCTGTTGTTTGTATAACGATGTACCTGATCTGGATAAACAGAATTTTGATAACTTTTGGTTAATATCTGGATCTTGCTGCATAGCCTTTGTAGAGGCACATGCTCTTAACTGGTCTATTATCCTTTAATTGCATGCATGGTAATCAGATGTGTACCCTGGAGTGGATTTTTGTGGCACAGGGAGTACTTGAGGGGTCCTGTGCACCAAAGCAAAAAGTCCTGTTACATAAACAGACATTCCATGAAGCACTCTTAAGTTATCAACATCTCGACTGCCATACAGTAATTCAGTACACTGTAGTGTTGCATGGGCTGCTGTGTCTTGTGCATGTGTATTTGACCTTTTTTCGTGTGCAGTACTACATTGTAAATGATCTCTCAACAGCAGAAAATCCCGTCTGAGAAATAGCGTCTTAGCATTGTGTGCAGGTGACCCTACTGGCTGTAATGCTGTTTGTGCCGTGACCTAGGTTGAACATGCCTATAACTTGCATTTGCTTTGTTACAGCTATAACGTCTGTTGAATCGTCTGATTATGAAATTTGTTAGCATTGTGATAGCTGCTGATGTTATTGTGACTATTGTCTCTGTTTGCAGTGATGCCTGCAGTCGTCATACGGCAGCGGAAAGCGATACGAAGGAAAGATGGCGTCTTCATATATTTTGAAGACAATGCCGGCGTCATAGTCAACAATAAAGGAGAAATGAAAGGTAAAAATTCTATTCCCTCACTGTAACCTATTATTTGTTTATTATTATTATTATTATACTAGGTTTAGAATGCTGGCAGTGAATCTGGTGAATTGTAATTTAAATCTCAGGGTTCAAACACCTGTCTGAACAATGGGCCCATACCCAAAGGGCCAAATTATTTTAAAAACTATCAAACCTCTTATGCGTTGCAAATTTCTGGATATTTATTTGACGTATGGAGAAAGTGGGTACTGATAGTGCTCACTGTAAAAGCTTAAAACTCCACCAAAGCCCGTGGAGTTGTCTTCAAAAAGTTGGGTTAAACCAAAAAGCCGAATCTCAATAAATTCTCACTGGGTTGAGTTTTTCAAGCTAGTTTTTAAACCCTGAACTTGAAGGTGAGAAACATGTATGTCTGCTCATTGACAACTTATTTAAGCACTGTCTGCCTAATTACACTGTAATCCTGAGTTGAACATTGGCAGTTGTCGTCCGTAAATTTTGGGCTGACGGCAAATTTTCGTCCATTTGGGTGGAGAAACCAAATAAAATTTTGAGTATCCATAATTGTGTCCATCTGAAATTTGCAGTGTCTAGCATAAAATCACAACTTAACCTACTTCTTTGACTAAGGACACCGCTGGTCAGTGCCAAGCACTTAGTCTTTGAATGTGGTGGTACATAACCATTTGATAAACTCGCGTAGCCACAAGTAATGTTATGTGTTGGGGATCCCGGTCACAAAGGTGAGGGGAAATTAGGATGTGAGACTGAAGGGACTGAGAATCTCGAGTTGATAGTTTGCATTGCAAGTTATAGCCAAATTGCCATGCGACCCACCATGATGCTGCCTTATGCCGTATGTGTTCAGGCCCTTGTTTCTCTGTCGAATAATAATGGATGTAGCATGTTCGGTGTTTAATTCTCAAGTTACTCTGTTAGATTGATCTTCATCGACATGGGAGTATGCAGTGGGTTTATGGTAAGTTGGAAATAGAAATAGGAATAAGTACGACAGTATCTGAGTTTTTGAAATTTGAATAACCTGCTGGTGACAGGAATCAGAGGAAATACTGAAGTCCAGTCCAGCATGTCTCTCTTGTGATGATCGTGTTATGTTTTGCCTTATACCTATTTGTTCTGCTGTGCAGGCTCGGCGATCACTGGACCAGTGGCGAAAGAATGCGCAGATTTGTGGCCTCGTATTGCATCGAATGCTGGCTCGATCCAGTAGCGGCTGTGTTGCTTCTAGAGACTGCGCCATAGCTAAGGACGCGTTTCAATATCAGTCAGTTTATGATGTCAGATGGCAGAATGACAACATCAGACTTTGTCGATGTCTGTGTCGGTTTAGTTGGCTTCGGAATGTGGCTGATTAAATGCAAAAAACTGCACTTCTGTGTTCAAGATTCGTCTTATGGCAGTAAACTAAAGTTTTCTGCCGTAAACCAAGGTGATTTTGTAAGTCAAAGTTTATTCAGAGACAACGAAGATGATGGAGAAATGTTCTGCGAAACTTGCAATTTATAGGTGTTTTGTCGTGCAGTTTAATACAAAAAAAATCGTAATTTTATTTCATGTTTTTTATCTTTTTTTTGAGTCTTGTGCTAATGACTGAATACTGCAAAACTCGTCTTAAATTCTTTTAAAATCACCTGGGTTTCACTCCATAAAACTCGCCAGGTTTTTTTTTATAAAATTCAACCCTGTCTCGAACGTTCTGTTGTGCTGACACGGCTGGTTACCTAGCTTTGCAAAATGCTAGTTGAGGCAATCAACCAATACAACCATACACTGTATTTTACCTATCTGAACATATTCACAGGTTGCTAACCACTATCGCCTAATTACACAAAACTCGAAAAATGCTAGTTTATACAGAGGCATCATGTCCAAATAGGGGCAGCTGAACCCTCTCCGCAAATTCGGGGTAGTCAGAAAATTATTCAAGTTTTTTGATCAAAAAAAAAGCAAAATTTAGGGCTTTAAGCCCCACGTAGCAAGATCTTACGGGCAAAATGGAAATTTTGACCACACAATTTTTTCTGTTGTAAATGTGCAGCTGTCTGTTGCCATTATGTCGGAAATTCGACTTGTATATCCAAAAATTGCGACTTGCTGTTGCCCTACCTATTATATGATGCCACTGGGTTAATACATAAAAATCTAAGCACTGCAGGATTAAACTACTGGTCACAGCATCTTGCAAGCTGAAGACAAATAAGTCATGATATGTACACTAAGATTACAAGCATTTACAATCAACCATTTTACGCTATGTGTCCAAAATTTTACTCAGATTAACATTGACTGATTAATATTTTCTTAACAGTTACTCAATAAATTGTTAATTATGCAGCTGTACATTTAGTAGGGTTTGGCAGCAGGATAGTAGAGAACCAAACTCTAACCATTTTTCATTTCATTAAAACAAACTGAAATTGGTTGCTTAACCAAACCCGAACTGAGAGACTTGCTGAACCCGAACTCATCACCATGTGTTCAGTCCATAGTTCGGTCTCTGCAGTCGCACATAGTATTTGCATTGTGGAATTAAATGTACTTTATTCGTCTTATATACCAGTACTACTACTACTACCTTTGCTATTAGCAGTACCACAACTACTACTGCAGACACAGGAATTGGCCAAAAATTGTCAAAAAAACTCACTTAATATGCCATATGTCTGCTGATGCAAGCAGCTCCTTTGAACATTGATGTTAAAATGTGAGACACCCATCCTTGATGTTCTCAAAAATAATAATTCTTCTGTTACAAGTCAGTCTTCAGTCAGTTAGTCGATCAAAACATATCTAGCTGTTGTACAGTGACATCGTACGTTGAAAAGTATACAGGGTGGTCCAGCTAAAGTAAAGCCAACTTACATTTACTGGTAACGTTTGAATGCATAGGTAAAATTCAATGATTTTTTGCAAACGTAAACTGCATACAACAAGAAGTGGTGTGATGCAAATTTAAGAAATCCAGCATCGATTTTTTTGATGAGTCGGTCAAGGCTTGATCTGCACCAAGCTTTGCTGGCAAATTCCTTCAGAAAGTGGCGAGAGCTCCAGTTCTTTTCCACCCGTAACGCCTTTATCATCATCATCATCATCAGTTTATTTTGGAAACACAGGACAATGTCAGAAAATACAGAACAGAACAATAAAGCATGTGTTCCAAGGGTCAGAAAGGCCGCAACAGCACTTACAACAGCCCATATAACAAAAAGTAGCACGGTATAATAAGACAGAGCAAATATGAACGACCAGTACTGAATAATAGTTTGTATTCAAAGTTTTACTGAAAAATTCTGTTTGCATCTAGTACCTAATGCTGCGGTAACTTTACTCATACAAGTTCTCATGGCTACTATTTATTGTGTCCATTTGTTTTTTCTAACATATTGTGTAATAGTAGACAACATGTCATGTCATGATATTAAAATTAATCTACCTGCATCCCTACTTTTTTGACAGCTGAAACCGGAAGCATAAAAATTTAACAGTGCATGAAGCTGCAGATGTAACATCAGGTAGAAAGTAGATAAATGAACAGAGTGCAGAAAAGTCTACTGGTGTCATCTTCAGACACAAACTATCCTTGTTTGGCCGGCAGTGGTCTTCGAAACAAAAGTATATGTGGTTCTGCAAACAAAATCACACAATTCAAAACACAAAAATACGTTTGATAAAAACAATGTGTTGTTTTAGTATAACTAACCTATATAGCGGAACTGCAGGTGCCATTCCTGTCATTCAACCGGCAGTGTCTAGCAATGAAGGCTGAAAAGTAGAACTGTCGAAGCATTAATTTTTTTAATGCATTAACCCGTTATTAATGCACCCGGGCCTGTCGAGAGGGAGAGTAGTGGTAGATTTAATTTTAGGGGCTCCGCCTGTCGAATATAGAAAGTTGAAACTGCAGTTAATTATTGCGTAAAACAGAACTTCAGACAACAATTTCAAATTTTCGATCAACAAGAACTGACATCATAGCTAGCACAGAAATCTATTAGCCTGTCATCTGAATAATTATTTATTTACACTAGTAATGGAACAGCAATTACAGTTTAGTTACTGGAATTCATTCGATTGTCAAATAACCGCAGTTTAACGAAATATTGGAACTTTTGTTGCAGAGAATCTAGTAAGTTGAATTACTGAAATCATAAATTTTTTTAATGCATGTTAATTTATTAACGCGTTAATTAATGCTTTAATTTGACGGTGGAAAGTTTTTTTTTCAATATTAAGTGCTGCATGAGTAGGACAGTAGCACAAGTAATAATTTTTTCTTCCTGCTTTCTATCAAATGGCAAGTTTCTGCCATGCTGCTCTAGTCGCCTCTGTTTCTATTTCCCTCTCCATGGCTTTGTAAGCTTTGTTTTAGATATAACTTGAAAAGTTGTAGCAATTTCCTTCCTCTTATTGTTGTATCCAAAGTGATTCATGGCCCAGGATAAGTGCAATCCATCTATTCTTCAGCACCAAAAAAAATCCAACAGCAAGAGTTACACTATTAGACTAGACACACACGTGTCATATCAACCAACAGAAGATTTACAAGCATACACAATCTAACTAACAATACAAAACTAAAAACCCAGTATAGGTGCCTTTTATATCATCCACCTGAGTTCAGTATAATACTGGGAGTATAAAAAATAATAATATTGAAAAGCAGTCACCAGATACTGATATAATAAGCAACAGTCCAGAGAATGTACAAGTGAAAAAAAAGCTTAGAGAAACAACCTGGAACATGCACCATATAATGTGTCCAGCCAGGAGATTGTTGTACACCGAGATTACGCCATTCAGTTTCAGTCAACAGGTGTGTCCGTGGTACAAGCTTGGCAATGTCTGCTGGTAGGATGACATGCCTACACAAGTTAACGATCAAGCGTAATATAAATGCACAAACAGACATAGGGCTAAACACTAGTCCAGGCGTTCATAGCCAGCCGCTTGGACTATTGTAATTCACTGCTGTACAGCGTGTATCACAGCCTGATTCGGAAAGTCCAGTCCATCCAGAATGCCGTTGCTCGGCTTCTCACCGGGACTAGACGTGGGGACCACATCTCACCAGTGCTGCGCCAGTTGCATTGGATTCCAGTCCACAGAGGAGTTGACTTTAAACTGGCGTGCTTTGTCTTCTTGTCTTTGTCCAGCCAGGCACCTCTGTATCTGGCTGATGACATACACCTGGTCTCGGAAAATCCTCGACATTGGCTGTGTTCGTCTACTGACAGATCGTGTGCTGATCCACGCACCCACAACATGTTTGGCAACAGAAGTTTTGCTGCCGCCGGGACACGCATCTGGAACAGCCTCCCAGCACACTTACGCAACAAGGACATCACGTACAGAACTTTCAGGCGTGAACTGAAAACACACTGGTTTTAACGTTATGACCGGGGCGCAATGTGGCACTTGCATAATTGTGCTATACGAATATTCTTACTGAACTAAACAGTGGCCCATACATGAAAGACTATTGCCAACAGTAAGAAACTTTAGCTGCAAGCAATTACCAGAAAAGAAAGATAAAGCAGTACAATCACCTTAGATGAAACATTTTAATATATCATGGTCAGAACATACCGATAAACAAATGCAAATTACGACCTGACATATTGCACTTGTACAACATAAAGACATTTAAAACTGGAAGCTTGAAGTAAATAAAAGACATTTTTCGGGAAGATAAGTGATCCACAATTATCTGGTAACAACATACCGATATTCATAGTGATCATCATTGTATCGTTGAGAATATACGATCTGATCAACTGGCATCTACAGAACCAGCAAACACATACAGTGATCAAATTAACACAGCCACCATGTTTTTCTCATAACTGCATAGCATGCTGACAAATTAGCAATTTTTTCACCAGCACACTAATTGGGTGCAATTTTGTTTACAAAGTAATGAATAAAAATCTCATGCTATGCTACCTTGTAAAACACTTCTCATTCGTTGAGTATTAATATTTCGCAAAATAATGCAAAAAATCAGTAATGCTCTTGATAATGAGCAAGTTATGTAGCTGCTTCGAAAATTCAGACAGACGATGGTAAAAAGCAGATCGGCAGATGTCGCAACAGAGTTAGGTGTGTGGCTAGGGATAGGGATAAAAGTAGGGTAAGGAATAAGATTAGGGTTAAGAATGGGGTTAGACATGTCGCCTATGAAGATTAGCTATAGCTTACGTCGGATACCATTGGCCGACTTCACTTTTTGACTTAGACTTTCGCTGAGCCTAAACTTCGGTCAAAGTGCCTACTTAAGTCAAAAAGTGAAGTGAACTCTTTCCTATGTGTTTTAATGCTCTGCAGCATAAAATTTTACAGATGAAAACCTTGCACTGCATGTAATTACGGTTGTACACCTATATATTGAGTTTTATACACTGTTTAATGGTCTTCTGGCCCATGATTTGGTGTCATGTCTTTGCCGTGATTTTTGCGATTTTTACGAAAGTTTGCCATGTTTTCCCCATTTTTGCCATGATTTTCTACTGTCCCTAGTTAGGAATAGTAACGTTGTTATGCGTAAAAACAACAAACAAACCAAAGCCACATCTGTTACGTTTAGAGCAGGTATTGTTCAGTTCGCGGTAAAGGAAAGATGATATGAATAGGTTTAGGGGTAGAGATAAGGTTTGAACTGAGGTTAAGGGTTTGATTTGGTAAAAGTTACATAAGTTACTAGACGCAGATGCACCTAGATGCACCACGCGCATTATACGATCCACACCCTAAACCGCTCAGTGTTATCCTCCGTCCGTATGGACGGAAGATAAGACCGCCAAACTGCCATTTTCCGTCCGCAACCCTAAATCTAAACCTAATCCTAACCCCAACACTAACCTTTACTATAGCCCCAACCCTGACCCTAAACCTAACCCTAGCCCTAAGTTCCTAATTCCATAACTTCATCCGCAACCCCAACCACAACCCTAATATACGGACGGAAGATAAGACCGCTTAACCGCTATTTACCGTCCGTAGAGACGGAAGATAACATTCACGCCCTAAACCGTGCGAGCTCGCACGGTCAGTAACATTATGCATTTCTAAATCCCGAATACCGGGATTGAGAATTCAATCCAGGGATTGCAATCACTGCTGGATACCAGTAGTCACAATCACCAGAACCCCTCCCCACCCCAAACTTGTTGCAAATTTTGTCTGCATTTACCACTATTTTTGTGACTAAAATGTAAACAAACGAAGACGACACGCCGATATGTGTATTCCAGCGCATGAAAATATAGTGCAAGGTTCGAGCCCCTATAATAAATTTTGCCCATCGGTGGGGAACGGTGGGGACATATTTTCTTTTTTGTTATTAAATACTCCTTCGATTAGTGCTAATATCTGTTTGTTGCGAATTATATCCTGGTTCAGTAATACAAAAAAATAGTACGAGCTGACTAAACCTTGACCTCGAGCTTAACAGCCGAAGTAAGTGATAAATAAGTAACCAACTTATGTCAGTCGCCTAAACAGTCGATCGAATGTGTGCGCAAAGTTGTTACGAACGCCTACCAACAAGTGCCAAGCCAAAGATAATAAAAACTCATTGGCCAAATTACTGCTTGTCTTTAACACGTCAAATGTGAGTAAAGATTTGAAGTGGGATAAACAGTGTAGTCAGGCAGTAAAAGAGCGAATAGTATGCTTGGGGTAATAAAAAGGAATTTTACCGATAGATCTAAGGAAACTATTATGCCTTTGTATAAAAATCTTGTAAGACCGCATTTAGAGTATTGTGTTCCAATTTGGAGCCCGCATTATAAGAAGGATATTGAGTTAGTCGAGGGAGTTCAACGTCGTGCAACTAAGTTGATTGATGATGTAAGATATTTACATTACGAAGAACGTATTAAAAAATTGAATTTAATGACATTAGAAAAAAGAAGGCATAGGAGTGATTTAATAGAAACATTTAAGATTATTAATGGTTGTGATAATTTGCAATCAGATTTATTTTTTACATATGATGAAGGTCAAAGAAGAGGTCATTCTAAGAAACTATATAAAAAACGCAGCAGATTAAATTTGAGAAAGTATGTATTTAGCAACAGAGTTATTGATCACTGGAATGCACTGTCTGACGAGTGTGTAACCAGTAATACAATAAATCAATTTAAAAATTGTTTGAATCGGGAACTGCAATCGGAAACACATAGTTAAATTTAGTTATCAGGATAGTAAGCGTTATATGGCTTTTGCCTGTGCTTACTTAGGCCACCAGTAATTCTGGTGGCTTCGGTGAATTCGGCGAATGTTTGAGCTTCTCATCATCGGCATTCCAAGGCCTTGGATCCGGATTGTGAACCGTATCACCATCGCTATAATGACAAATTAGTTATTATGGGATATCCACGGCAAGCCTGGTAACATCAATGAACTGACCAAGGTGACCATTCCATTTTGATGCAATACTAACCAAGATGTCATGCAATCCCCCTCAAAAGTTGTACCCGCGTTATTACCCCCATCTAAGAGCATGTCACGTGGCAAAGTCTTGTGGGGCCAGTGGGCCACTCCCATTATTCCCCAACGTTATAGGCGCGCATTCGCTGAAATTTAAGCCAATTTTGGACCCCCTTTAAAAATGTTGGGGGACTCCTGTTCCCGGCTGGGTGTGCGCTAGCAAGACTTGGTCATTCTCTAGCGCGTATAAAAATTTGAGAGCGAATCTCTCCCTAGGGGCTGATATAGGCCCTATGGTTTTGCGAATAAGTCAGTTTGGGTGAATGAATGAATGAATGAATGAATATGTCAATTTCATCATCATCATCATCATATTCGTTTAATACATTAACTTGACAAAACGCAAGCATGTGCACAATGTAGGCCTAGCATACAGTAAATATAAGAGTTTTAAAAAAAGTCCACAAAACTATGTACAAATGTTGCAGAAACGAGCACGTCAATTGAACAACAGCATAGTGCCCAATTAGAGAAGACCTCAAGAGCGCTCGCAGCTAAATAAATGAGTTTTGACGACAGACGACAGATGACAGACGAGACCGGGATGTACACATCTGCCAAGTATGGCGGCGCCAGACCATGGAGGCACTTGAAGGTGATCATCGCTAGCTTGAAGGTGATTCGCTGGCGGACCGGAAGCCAGTGAAGTTGACGCAGCGCTGGAGTGATGTGGTCGAACTTCTTAGTTCCGGTTACGACACGCGCTGCTGCATTCTGGACAGTCTGCAGTTTCATCAGCAGGCCGTCACCAATCCCGTACAGCAGACTGTTGCAGTCACCAAGACGGCTGCTGACGAATGTGTGCACCAGTGTCTTCGCAGCCTCCAAAGTTAGGGAAGGGTGGGTACGATGTGGCCTCTAGACCCCGTAGTTAGTGGACCAAAGTTCGCCAAACTTTTTTGCCAAACGCGGAAGGAATTCCGGTAGATCAAACACTTGACCAATTTTAAATATCTTCATCCATCCCGGAGGTATTCGCCGTCGAAGTTTAAAGTCGCCCGAAATTGCGCCAAATTTTGCATGTTTCTAACTTCTAAAATTTATGGGGGGATGGTCCGCGTGAATTTTGGATTGGTTTTATAAAATTCGGCCTACCGGTAGGTATGATCACCATGCAATATTTCGCGCCGATCAGCCAGGGGAGCTCGGAGATCTCGCGTTTATAAGAAAAAATAGAACATCTGCAGTACAACTTTAGTCCGCCCCTTCCGGGCGGACTAAAAAAATAATACCGAAAAGATGTCACTTTTTGGCCAGCCCTAGCAACCGTTTAAGCTGTTCAAAGGGCCTGCCTGGGCCTCGACGGCTAGGTTGATTGTAGTATAGCTCTAGTCAATTGCATAATACAATGCCATGTTATCCATATTTCACTTGTGTTCCTATTGTAATGATAATGATAATGTCAAACAGTGTCAACTTACAGCGGAGCTAAACATTCTATAACAATAAAATACAGTTGAATACAATACAGTAAAATGACTAAGCCTACATAAAATTATACTCTAAGTCATACAATTTACAGAAAAGATGTGTTTCCAATCTCCGCTTAAATGTGTAGAACACAATCTGCAAATCTTAGGTTTATATTTGCCGACAAAGAGAAACATTAAAAAGTCGAACTTTAGTTTGTGTGCACTAATTAGGGGCCTATTGGGATAAAAAAAATTTTGTTCTAAAATAATTACCATTAGCCGAAATCGCTGTAGCGCAAGACGCTCGACAACAGAACGGACAGACCGTCGCATGTCACGTCGGCACTGAAAGTGCTCCGACGTGTGACGTCTGACGTCTAACAAAAGTTATCAGAACTTTGTCGTCGTCAATTGCAGGTGCAGTAGGAAAGCTGACGGAGACTCTCGCCAATCAGATAGGACTCCTAAATGACAAAATCGTCCTGAAATGTTCCAGCGATAAACACCATCACGTGGCAGTACGATTCGGCCACGATCAGTGGAATCGGCTGTACGACATCAATTACTGGCTTCACAACGAGCGATAACGGAGGCACGGCGACCGACTGCTTCCTACAGGCTCAGGGAACTAGCAGCCTCCGACTCAGCGGTCCTTACATCTGCAGCGACGCCACGGTTCCCAACGCTCAAGCCGTCGTCGTTATACTCGGTCAGAACATTATATGGTTCGCACGCTAGGCTTACAAAAAAGCTTAGCTACAACTTAAAACAGGGCAATATTTTTGGCTCTGGCGTTCAGCTGTCCACTGACAAATAAAACTTTGTGCACCAATTGTATTATGCTGACTCATTTGACATCAGTCCACATAATAGACTACGATTTTTGCAAGTTTTCTTTCACGTGGTTGATAAACCGATTTTTCGGCTAACAGGGCAACAAACTTCCGAGCAGCTGTAAGCTCCCACAGCGAAAGGGAGTTGATGAACCAAAAACACGTCACCAAAAAATTTCGTTTAGTTTGATATTATTTACTTTTTCGCATTTTTTTCTGTGTAGTATCTTGCTTTTTACCCGTCAGTGAAGTGGACGCTCTTAAAACAAGATGTCAGCTGGTACCGCTGCGTCGCGTCCAACGTCGCAGCTTGCAACGCATGCAAGTCATCACCCCGAAATCTACCGTCTTCATGGGAAACAAAGCCCTTGTCTAACATTTGGAGCTACGTGATACGCCGTTTACACGATCGAGCAAACATTGAGCTAGCTCGACGAGCTACATGTATGGTAATTAGCATGCTAATTAGAAGGGCGGGCGGATTGTAATTGGAAGGCCTATATAACACGTGATCAGCTGCGGGCTAAGCCTAAACCCACATTTGAGCTAGGGGGCGGGGTTCCATCAGACCTGCTCGATGTTTGCTCGACGTTTGCTCGATGTCTGCACGATGTTTGCTCGATCAAGTAAACGGTGTATGAACGTCCGTGCCAAGTTGCGTCTCATTCCATATAACGTTTTTTATGGTGGCTCTGTGGTGTAACCGTCAAAAGTTGGTACGTTAGACTTACGATCGCCAGGTCGTAGGTTCGACTGCCGGTCGGGTCGCTGTCAAGTGGTTACTACCTGGATGAGTGATTCTCTGCTGATGCGTAAACCATATCGGTATATAGCCTGATCAACACCAAGGTCAGCTCAGCCTTTCATCCCTTTGGGGTAGGTAAAAACGAGTAACGGTCTGTCTAGCTGCAGTTAGGCCTATGGCCGGGGCGTTCACCTGTGTCGAGTGGCAGATAACACCGTGTGATCGCATATGGCAGGAGACGCTCCGTATCTTTAAAATAAGTTTCTTTTAAAAGTCATGACATTTAACCATAAATAATATTACGTTAGTGAGGTGCATGAGTACGACGGACGTACAGACCATGCTGTTGTAACGTCCGTCGCAATAGCGATAGCAAAAATGGAATCTGAATGTGATGAATTACAAAGTTTAGATGAATTTTTATTTCTGAACGACAGTTTCGTTCTCATATGACGCCCAAAGTAACTCCGCATTGTATTTATTTATAAGCTATGTAATTACCGATGCGGTCGTTATTCCCCCGCAATAGTTTAAAGTACTATTCTACGCAGAATTAATAAACAACGAAATAAAATTTTTCTTTTAATAATTTAAATATTTCGCATACACTGCAAACCATAAAAACAGAACAGTGCATAATCGATTATGACTTTATCAAATGTTAACCGATTTTTCTCATTTTTGCACCCGTTAGAAAATTTTTTTTTAACGAAACTCGTGTAATATTGTTCACCTACCCTTACATTAACCCACACTACCGTAGAAAAATTGAAAAAAATGACACAATACACTTCAGACGTAGATGTAAAAACATTTTTTATTGTTTTTAAAAGTTTTAAAAACACGTTTTAATGCTTTTTTTAAATTTTTAAATGTTTTTATCCTACTGTTAATGTCGTATCTTGTTATTGTTAAAATTGAAACGTACAAAATTACAAATATGATGCATTTCTCATAGGCAAATTGCGTTTAGCCCTGTTTTTATTCTGTACATAATTACGGTTACATAATAACATTCAATATATTCCACTCTTTAGTCCTCAAAATTAATGGGTTTTTGTTTTTAAAATGTTTTGTGCTAAATGTAGTTTAGTGTTTTTTATCCGTTTTACATGTTTTTATAAAAAATCAAAAAACATGTTTTTAATGTTTTTTTTAAATTTGCAAATTAATGTTTTTAACGTCTATGATTCCAGAGTCTTTTGGCCGTAATATCGTGAAAGAAGTAAGAACTCTTGCGCGAGGAAGCAACAGTAAACAAAATGGTGGTTGAAATGATTAATTTTCAATGTCATTACTTGCTCTTTTCCCGAACCTTTAAAATTCAATTCAAAGTTGTCGCAAAAGCTCACGACAAAATTATTCCGCACATACTCTGGTCTATGTCGCTGTCGCGCGTGTCATATGAGCATTGCCGTTAGCTCAAATTTCTTGTTACATTTACTATGGACATGTCTGAGGCAGAATACACCGCCGACCACAGTCAAGGAATATACACTGTTAACTGTTCAGTGTATTTTATTATGCTTCGTTACACTCGCAAGAATACACCCCAGAGTCTTTTATTTGCAGTAGCGCAACAAATGTTAAACTATAAGTTGATTTGTGTACAGACCCTGCGCCGACGTGCGGTGTGAATGGACCAGCGACCCTCGGCGAGAACGTGACGTTGACCTGCAGCGTTACTTACTACTTCAAGTCTTCGGCCGCTCGACTAACACCAAGGGCCGGCATATCGGCTTCAATCAGCTGGGAGCCCGACGCCGGGACGTTTCTCAGCAACTCTTCAACCGATGTCACCAACGACGAAGGCAAAGTCGTGGGTAAACAACTGTGAAAGGATTTTTTTTGATTACAGCAGTGTTATGGGGTGTTTACACGATGAAGCAAACATCAAGCAAACACATGAAGCAAACTTAGATCACACGTCGTGCACGTGTATTTTCAATACATTTGCTTCATGTTTGCTTCATCGTGTAAACACCCTATTATTTATTTACTAACTACTAGTGACAGCTACTTTCCTAGAATCTACTATAATGTATAGCAAACATATTCAAAATACACGTGCACGACATGCGCTTCAAGTTTGCTTCACGTTTTTCATCTTTACTTTATCGTTTAAACAGGGTGTTAGTTATAACTGTTAATTTTGAAAAGGGTAGGCTTGTAATGGGAAGGCGGTTAAAGGCGTGTTTATTAAAAACTGTAGGCCTAGCTGCAACCACTTTTTAAACTGCGCAGTTTTTTCGATGAATATTGATGAAGATTTTGGTGACGGTTTTATTGACTTTTGTCATTATTTGATGATTATGTGTTATGTTCTATCGTGAACTTTTATGTGCCGGTATTTATATAAGCTTATCTACAATCTGCTGCCAAACGTAGGCCTAATAAACGAAAACAAATTAATCAAATTGGTCAAATGGATAGTCGAAGTGTTTTTTGACATTTGTATTGAAAATGTAGGTTTAACAGTCTAATATGTGCTATGTGTCTGACTTGTGGTGTTCTTGCTCAGTATGTTAGGCCTATGCGTCGCTGCCTTTACAGAACCTATCCTCAGTATCTCGCGGCACACTGCACCCCAGTCTCTGCGATTGCCTCAAGACATCATCTTCGTTCTGCTGCTGCCAGTCTATCAGTTTGTTGTGCCGTCTTACCGCTTGAGTTCATACGGACGTCGGGCTTTCTGTGTCGCCGGCCCGATGACTTGGAACTCACTGCCGAGACATCTACGTGATACTATTAACACCACTTTTGCTTTTGGACGATTACTAGGCCTAAAACAATTTTCTTTTCAGCGTACTGATTATGCAGCGCAACAGAGACTTTTATAATGCTGATGCGCTATATAAATTTAAGTTTTACTTTTTTACTTAGCCTACTTCACATTCTAAAAAAGAAATACAGTGTGAATAATGTATACTTAAAACTGTTATGTCTTGAACAATTACGCTATTACTGTCAAACTTCTGCTATATGGTAGAGTGAAAAGTAGTTATTGTTAAAGTGGTTAACTAGGCCTACTTTACTAATAGTTAAGTATTGTAGCTGTAACTACTTACCTTTTAAGTAATTACAAAGAAGTAGACACAACTACTTTTTGAAAAAGTAGTTAAGAAGTATAGTTGTACGAGTAAGTATGTATGATAAGTATGTATGATTATGATAATTGATCTCCATCACTGTACAATGTGAATGTGTATAGGTAAAACGTTGAGCGTGAGTGTTATGAAGATGTCGAATGTTTCCGGAATTCCATCTTACAACTGCAGCGCATTGTTTCAGTTTACTGACTGAACGGACCCATTCTTCACGTACGCTAACAACAGTCTCGCTTGGACCCTCGCCAGCGAACCTGTTCTCACGTCGCGTACGTATTACCGGCGGCCTAATGGCAAGAGGCAGGGGGGTAATTGCTCCAACCCTTCCCTTCCCAAAATTTCAGCCTGTCGAAAAATTTGCTTCTTGTGGGAGAATGTTTTTTTCCAAAAATACAGAATTTTGGGCTAAAAATTTCACATTTTTTAGGAATTTCGGGCGAAATTTAAATTTTGAACACTCAGAATCTTCTCTGTGGAAAATTTGCAGTTGTCTGCCGAAAAATTGCAATTTCCCCCCATAACTGTTTTAACCAACGACGCCACTGATGTCTTAGAAGTCAGTTAGGCATTGGATTGATCAATTAATTAATTGATTGATAAGTTGATTGTCTTAAAAAACAGACTTCGTTTCTTTTGCGTTACTACGGTATAATTGTCGGCGATCATAATAGGCCACATTACGGGTCTTGTCCGTTCGCCTGTTTATATGTTTGTCCCTCTGTGCCGTACAAGCTGGCATTTAGTTTAACTTTCAATTAAAAACAAAGAGAAATAACGGTCTAAAATGTCTCACTTGGCAAGAGTAACTCCGACAATTTTCGCTTCTAAAAATAAAAGTTTAAGTTCGTCACAAACATCCACAGAATGGCACATATCTCGCCCAAACATACCTGGCTTAAACGCGAATTTTAGTTAATTCATCGTGAAAGCGCAAATAAAAACGACATTTGCAACAAACTGAGTAAGCCGTGTCTTGCTAGATACCAGCCGCAAAAATAAGTATGTGTTGTACGCGATTGCGACTAGCTAGGCGGATAGCCGCATACTATGTCAGCACTGGGCCGACATTTTTTCCTAGTTTTTATCACTGGTAGTAATATTTTGGTTGCACAAAATTAAGCGTTATTTTAGTAGCTGCTTGGCTTTCACTGCAAGTTTTAAGGAGCGTACAAATCATAATAATGAGCGAAGTAACTGAAGTGAACTGAACTGAACAGACACGGTTTTTGTTATGTCCAATGGGCAAGCAGGGCGAGCCCACTAGTCATTGGTTGACGCGTATGAATAATGATTTGCGTGTGATTCTCTGTGTATTATGTACGCAGTAACGACGTCAGCTCTGCTAGAGAGTACTACCACAGTACATGGTAGTGACGGTACTACAATTGCGGCTTCAGCAGCAAACACAACTGAAGAATCGCCGACGACGACGAGTGAAAACCCGTGGGCCCTGACAGTTGTCATACTGGTCGCTTCTATTGGCTTCCCGGTGTTACTGGCAATCAGCTTTCTTGTCATTTTTTTGAATCGTTAAAAATAGGCAGCGAATGGCGTTTATTTCCCTCTAGACATTAAATGTTGCGTGCTCATTTGTTGACAATGTAGCAGGCCTATGGTCTTGCGTATGAATTATTCTGATCGCATTGATTAACTTTCTGTTGCATGTGTGCCACGCATGTCCGCGTGTTTATTTTGAATTGTTATTATTATTCTTTATATTTTTGTACTACCAATATTTGGTGAATAAAAGTTGTGTATTAAAACAAGTCTCCCGCTTCCCCTAGTTCTCCCCTCTGTCCTTTTTTCCTTGAAACCTTTTTATTTGTTTTTCGTTTCCTTTTTATTTTCGGATGTATTACATTGTTCTACAACAGTAGGCTACATTCAATTGTCGATAGGCGGCGGCTTATCTGTTTTTGTCTACTTGTCGGCAGAGTGCCCAGCGTCCTCAGTGCATAGGCCAGGCCCATTATAGCCTACCGGGTGGCAAACATTGCTTAACATGGTTAACATAGGCAATTATTGATCAACATATCGCCATCGTCTTCGTTATCGTCATTTTATTTGTGCGAAATAAAACAATCAATACGAGTGCATGTACAGCTAGCATTTACGACAAAGCTAGCGCAGACAGTCACTCATGAATCCAAGCATTAACCCGATTCGGCGTAGAGTAACTTTGTCGATCGGATGAAATGCGTTACCGCTACGATACGCCACGCCAATATGTCTCTAGCAACCGTTTAAGCTGTTCAAAGGCAGTGTTTCGACGGGCCCAGTGCTATATGTACATGCAGGTTCCCACACGTCGCGTAGTGATGACACTTGTGGCTATTGTGCGAACTGCAGAGCAGTCAGTGCAGATCACTGGATCCAGCCAGCCAATAGAAAAAGATAAGAGGTGCATTCGATCGATTATATTTTTATTTTATGGGCGGTTGGTCAACCAAGCGCGAAGGCGATCGTGAGGCGTTGGGCGTATAGATTGAGCTCTGAAAGGTATGCCTTACGTAAGCCTAGATACACTGTCATGTAGTCTACGACAGTACGTGTAGGCCTGTAACGCTGTCTAATGATCGGTTCAGTTGCAGCGCGACGCTAAAGGCGCGTGAGAAATGAAAACAATACGTTGTCATCGATTTGCGACTTCTGCCATGATCATAGTGCTTATCTCGTGCTTGATTTGCGGTAGGTGATGTCTGCTAGTAGTAGCTGAGATAGTATTAGGCTAAACGTAGTTGTAGTGGTCGGTGGCGTATGCATGACTTTGCATCATTTTGCTCCGTCTTTCACGAGTGTGGCTGACCCAGATTGCCGAAAAATAGTTTATTTAATTTAAAATAAGTACACGTAATTAAGCCTAACAGATTAAATTTACATCGCAGGCCTATTGTAAAAATATATAGCCTACAAACCTTTGTTTGCCAGAAGAAAAAACAACAGCCGAAAGATAAACTTAACTTTGTGTGTTCCAATTATTGGGGTAGAATTTAAAACAGATAATTAGGCTACCATATAAGCGAAGTCGCTGTAGCGCAATACGTTCGACAATAGAACATATAAACTACCCTATATCATGTCGGAACTCGGGGTGCCCCGACGTTTGTTCTTATTGTACAAAGTTATCAGAACTTCGTGGCCGTTGTCTATAGGTGCAGCTGGAACGCTGACGCAGACTCCCGTCAACCAAATCGGCCTCAAAGAAGACCAGATCGTCCTGAGATGTTCCAGCGACATATCTCCCAACGCCATCACGTGGCAGTACGATTCGGCCACGATCAGCGGAACCGGCTGCCAGACATCAATTACTGGCTTCACAACGAGCGATAACGGAGGCACGGCGACCGACTGTTTTCTACAGGCTCAGGGAACTAGCAGCCTCCGACTCAGTGGTCCTTATACCTGCAGTGACGGCACGGTTCCCAACGCTCAAGCCGTCGTCGTTATACTCGGTCAGTATAATATGGTTTAGCTAAAAAGCTAATAAGATTAGCTACTGCTTCGAAAACAAGGCACTATAATCTACGCTCTAGAGTTAATGCTGTATAACTGTTTATTTGCACAGACAAATAAGACGTCGTACAAAAATCGTAGGCAATATTTGGATTTATTTGACATGGTCGATAAATGTGCGAAACTGTTTACTTAAACGATTTCGGTAAATAGGGTAACAAACGTTTGTAGCAGTTCTAAGTTTCAAAACAAGAGGGGAGGGGGAGCTGGACCAGAAATACGTCCCCCAAAATCCGCTTAGTTTGCTATTTTTTACTTTTCAGCAATTTTTGAGGAAGTATCTTACTTTTACTTGCCATTGGAGTGGACGTCCTTGAAGCAGGCGCAGCTGCATGCATTTCGTTTCATCATTAATGCTACTTTTAAGACTAATTTGGTTTTTGTGTGTGGGAGTTTCATGCGTTACGTTGTTCCGTCCAGTGAAAGAATCAAGGCCTATGACAAAATTGCCAAAACGCAATTGCGCAACATTGCACTGTATCATCGCAGAAGAAACGTCACCCTTTGCCATATCTTTGTCACACGTTGTCCGATTCTTCCAATTTCTGGCAGAAACATATACCGCAACAGCAGAGTTCTGCTCCCACAACTAACAATAACTCATGTTAACCCATGTTAGCAAACATTAAATATATAGCTGAAGTTACTCCATACTATAGGCTAAAACAGAAAATCTTCTGAGTAGCGGATAAGAGTGAACACATCCACGTTGTTGTGGGGCGTACACAGGGTGGGCCAGATAGTAAGCTATTGCACTTTGTCCATATCTTTGCTAAATATCGATTAATTTTCTCAATTTTTTTACCAGTGGACACTGTAAGAAATTTGCTACCCAGTGGCGTACACACTACACTTATTATGTCGCTACACTACTTTGTAAAATATAAATATTTAAAAACATACAATAGCTGCAGATGGACAGAACTATACAACTTAAATGTTAAAATATGAGTTAATGTAAGTGTCAAAAACATTAGAGAACATATTAAAAAAATTTTTTCAAATAATTTGAACGATTTTACTGTGCATTAATTTACAATGTACACTAATGCTGGTTGATGGCTGCAATCTTGCTGAGTTAACTGCATGAGCATACAGAGCAATTTTTTCAATTGTGCGGCCCTACAAGCTGTGCGCTATTTTTTGAAA
>Ga0056128_1000922_pt1 | contig 30268 bp, 16 predicted proteins | sample WorMetLIZISLAND2_FD_71113 | JGI IMG/M metagenome (GOLD analysis project Ga0056128, IMG submission 71113) | Marine gutless worms symbiont microbial communities from Max Planck institute for Marine Microbiology, Germany - Olavius geniculatus... ... | reverse complement strand
AACAGCAACATCCGTACAAAAGCTGCTGATAAAACTCTGGAATTGTCATAAATTAAACTAAAAGCACTAAAATTCACGAAAAATCACGGATTTCACGGAAATCAACGTTTTTCACGGAAGGAGGTCAATTTCACGGAAAATGTCACAGCCGTGAAATCGTAAATTAAGTTGGTCCCTAGTCACACAAAAGCACGACCGTAAACACCACTACTGGCTAGGCCTACGGGTAAAAAGCGGATTGCGGATGTGCGGATCTGCAGTTGTTGAAACGTCGTAATTAGGCTACGCTGTAATTTATTAGTTTAACCATCTCCTAATCCTATTTCTAACCCTGACGCAACATCCGTAGATGCGCACATCCGCAGATCTGCTTTTTACTTTTGAAACAGTAACTTGGATCGGACTTGCGATCGCAAGGTCGTTGGTTCGACTCCCAGTCGGATCACTATCAAGTGGTTAGTACTTGGACGGGTGACTGTCTGTGGACAGGTAGACCGTCTCAATATATAACAAGCATCAAGATCAACTCAGCTTCTGTCCCTCCGGGGTAAGTTAATCCTGCCTGTATGACTGGGTTTAAGGCGAAGCACGTTCGATCCTGTGTCGAGTTTGGTAACACTGTGTGCTCAAATAGGCCTACGTTAAAATAAGTACGTTTTAACATGGTCAACAGTGTATTATGCTTCGTTACACTCGCTCAATAGACCGTGTTGAAACCTACACATAATATGCTTATATATACGTACAGGTGTGCATTAGGTCCAAGCAATGAATAGCGGATGTCGTCAAACTCGTCTGCATTGGATACCTGCGGTGCACACACAAACTCTCAGGCAACAGTCAAGTTTGAACCAAAAAATACTAGAAGGTGCTCGTGAGAGTACATATCTCCGCCAAGTGAAATGATTTAAACATTACTACTACTACTAATACTACTACTAATACTACTACTAGACTTACAACTACTAGTACGCTTACAGCTACAACTACACCCTACAACAAGGAAAGAGGCGGGAGAAGAAAGAGCTGGAAATTGTCTCCTTATCTATCTAGCACCGTTATCAAAATACGGCGCCTTCAAGATAATGGAGTCGCGAACTTGATTTTCGGTCACATGACCTTTCAACTCGCGGCGGTCGACTTCCTATGGGTGGTCCATTGCGACCATGCGTACATGTATATCTGGGACCGTTATAGAGATATGGTGCCTCAAAGTACATGTACACAAACAAACACACGGACACACGGAACGACGAACAGAACGATCAATTCGTAATCTCCTCCAAAGTTCACTACGTTCATTTGGTGGAGATAAAAAGGAAGAACAGAGACAAAGAAATTTTATTAAATTCAATTTACTGAGCTGATTATTGCGTTGAATGTTACTTTCGCTCCACTCTGTTTATGCACTGAACTGTTTGTTTTGCTACGGTGCCTACTGACAACGCATCAAGCATATTAAATATTTCTTACAATGACAGTGTGTTATATAAATGTTTACTTGATAATAATAAACAATAATAATCCATGTGAAAGAACTGATGTCATACTTAACTTGGTTCAATCATTTGCACGTGGATAATCAATTCAGTGAATTAAATAGCATGAAATTTTTTCTATTCTCCTCTCAGTTTTAGCGGACCAAAGCTTGACAGGCAGAAGAAAAAACAGTAAAATACGTGAAAAACTGTCAGCTAAACATATCAAAATATCTGCAAAATTTACACATTTAGAATTATGTTTGACATACAAAAACAACAACCCGAATAGGTACAAAATTTAAACATTGCTCAAATTCACCTCAATTCGCCGAAAACGTTTTACAAAATTGGAACTAATAACTAACAGAACTAGAAAAAAAACGAAAATTTAGCAGACGACATACGGTGACGTTGGCGACGGCAGTACCACGTGACGAGTTTTCACCAATCACAGCCGAGTACGAAGCCTGAGAGAAGTGAGGAGCGACGTGATTGGTCCAGACGACACTGACGGTGACTTGAGCAACGCCCACGTAGTTCTCCGTAGTCAAGTGCTCACTCGCCACGATCTGATATCGAATTCATACAGTCCGTGCGTCATTAATCACTCAATCAGTAGCCTACAGCCAGGTCAACTCAGCCTCCTGTTCTCAGTGGAACGGGAAATGAGTAGTATAGCTTACGGGCTATGGGGTAAAGGTTTAGTGTGGATGATTGGGGCGGTGGTATGTCTGCTGGCTGCACTGCGGGTCCCTGCAGTTGTTTGCTGACACAGGCAATGGATGGCCGCATAGTGCGCTGCGGTATCATTAGCTCATGCCAATCAGCTGGCACTTCCGAGATTGCAAAAGCGCTTCTAATCTGGAGTCCGTCTGATGTAAGAAAAGCTATAGCAAGTTCCGGATCTGCCTTTACTTTTTTAGCCGACGGTTACTTACCGTACTTTATACGGTGTTTACACGATCGAGCACACACCGAGCAGTTAGCTCTACGTTCTGTGGTAATTAGCATGCTAATTAGGAGAACGGATGGGTTGTAATTGGAAGGCCTATATAACACGCGATCATCTGTGGGCTAAAAGCCTAAGCCTAGGCCTAAATATGAGCCAAGGGCGAGGTTCCAATAGGCCTGCTTGAGCCAACTCGATGTCTGCTCGACGTTTGCTCGATCGTGTAAACACCCTATATGTAACGGTCCAGCGGTCGAGCTTATAGCACGGTTGTCTTCTGTCGCCGTAGTCGTCTGTCTGTCTGTCCGTCTGTAACGGATGTGACCTGGCGATAAGCGGTGCGAGATAGGGCATAGGTTCGTATTGATCACTAGTAAGAAATCGCATACGCCTTTTCAGATGAGATGATACGAAATCGAGTTATCCTAATCCAATAACTAAAAATAAGAGAGCTACAGATAGACTTTTCCTTTAGCCTCCTGCCTTTTGAACTATGCAACATAAACAGGGGGCGTCGTGGTTAGAAAAAGTGAGCAGGGCAGGCACTGCAAATTTCTGGCAGAGTAGATTATCGGTGCTCAAAATTTCGATTCTGTCCCGAAATTACTGCAAAAATGCCAATTTTTTCAGCCGCAAATCTTGCATTTTGGACCACAATAATTGTCCGACGAAAAGATTTCATTTTCTGACAATTTTTCGACAGCTAAAATTTAGGAGGCATTGTCCCTTATAGTCCCTCCTCGTGCCACGACGACACTGGATGTGAACTTACGTCGAACGTGAGTGTCTGAGCGCCGCGAGTATTGGCGAGTGTGGCGTTGTTTACTCGTAGAAACACAAACACGGTTGAACCACTTAATCCCACAGACTCGCGAATCACGATCTCGAATGCGTTGTATGCAGCTCCGTCTTTCTGCAGATGTACTCGAAACTTCCCTGAGTCGCCCTGTACCAGTGATACACTATTATGCAACAAATGCTTGAATTGAGTGGTTAATTAACTGATCCGTAGGCCTATGGGCTAAACAAAAATCACGCAGAATTCACAGAATTCACGGAAACCTCACATATTTTTATCATCTTGGCTATATGTGTGCCAAAAATTATCAAATTTTGCAGAGATTTGACGAAGTTTTGACAAAAACAAGTTGAGTTATTTTTGGCACACCCTGTATTAGAAAGCCGCAATGGGCTTTTGACAACGGCGCGAATGTAACGCTGAAAAAATAACATAGTTTTCACTAGATGGCGCCACTTGTGTGTGTTGCATAATTTGCTCTTTAATAAATGTTAAATTACTGCTTCTCTTGCTAATTTGCATTTATTGTATACAAAAAATAATAAATCGTGCAATCTGCTTGCTGATGTTTATAAATTTCCTGCATTTTCTAACTAAAGTACGATCAGTATTCGAGCGATACACCAATACTTCGTAACTTGTAACTTATTTGGGCGACAATAAATAAGCAGGTAACCGTGTTTTCTTGTACACAGCAGTCAATCGCGGAGTTTGAGATACTTGATGCTGGTTTATAGCGGAAAATTTTCTTAAAATAATATTTTATTCCGCATTTTATGCGAAACTTTTTGAGGCAAAATATGCGGAAAAATATGCGGCATTTGGCAAAATATGTGTTGCATATATGTGGCATATATGCTGCATATGCCGCATATATGCGGCATATTTCTCCGCCAAAGCCTGTCCCAAGCCAGGTTGAAAAAGGAGGAGGGTTGGGCGTGGGGCTAGTAACCTCACCCTGTAAAACAACCCATACTACGGAAACAGCAAGAGGTAACCATTCCTGTATACAAACAAGGCAGGGGAGAAGAAGCCTTTCATCTGATGACGCGGAAGGTGGATCCATGACAGATGTGGACCAAAGCCGAGAGGAAGTCTTGATCTCGAAAAGGCGAATCTTTAATGCCAAGAGCATCAGCAAGATCGGCACTTGGAACGTCCGCACACTATACCAGCGTGGCATCATGGCCCAAGTGCTGAGAGAGATGCAATCATACAGACAGGGCCGGATTTAGCTGGTGGGAGGCCTGGGGCCCCTGGTTGGAGGCCTGGGCCCAGTGGCGTATTTGGCATTTCAGAAAGGGATTGGCTATCGAATTACAGGGTTTTGAAAATTAAGGGGTTTGGTGGGAGACCTGCTGTTGGTGGGAGGCCTGGGGCCCGGGGCCTCCCCCCCTAAATCCGGCCCTCCCACCAACAGGGGGTCTCCCACCAAACCCCTCAATTTACTTTAAGTCCTGGGTGTCAGCGAGATGCGCTGGACAGGACAAGGACAATTCAGCAGTGACGGCATTACCGTTCTTTACTCGGGACACAGCGACCAGCACACCCACGGAGTAGAAATATTCCTCAGCAAAGGAGCAGCTTCTGCTCTTATTGGATGGAAATTGGTGAGCCACGGCATCATCACTGCTAGATTGCAGACGCAACAGACCAAAGCGACAGTCATACAAGTATATGCACCAACAGAGACGGCGGAGGACAGCGAAAAAGATGAATTCTACAGCCAACTGCAAGACTCCCTAAACGAGATCCCAAGCTACGACATAAAGTTGTTGATAGGCGACTTCAACGCGCAGATTGACAGTGACCGACGGGGCCAGAATGTTGCTGTCGGGCCACATGGGGCAGCGAAATAAACCACTAAAACGGTGAGAGACTGGCCAGTCTATGTGTCAACAATGGACTGAAGATTGGAAACACATTCTTCCATCACAAAGATATTCACAAGAAAACCTGGCTATCACCTGACAGCAATACATGGAATGAAATTGACTACATCTGCATCAACAACAGATGGGGATCGTCACTGTCAGACGTCTGAGTATTTCGTGGTGCACACGTGAGTACAGACCACTATCTACTGGTGGGCAAGATCAGGCTCAAGTTGAAAAGGAGTGCCAAGAAGAAACCATCTCGTCCGTATGCAGTAGCGAAGCTGAAAGACCCACACACATCACGCAGATACGAGTTGGAGCTCTCAAACCGTTTCACAGTACTTCAGCGTGACCTGTCCATAGAAGAGAAATGAGAACTCTTCAGCACCAGTGTGAAGGCCAGTGCAGAAACTGTTATTGGACGCAAAAGAGGCACAAACAGAGAGCGCTGGATATCAGACAGAACCAGGAACCTTATCGATGACAGGAAAAAAGCAAAAAAAGAGAAAAGATCGGGCATTTACAAGAGCAAGAGCACAGGTTAAAGCTGTCAACTATAGAAAACTTGACAAGGAGGTGAAGAAAAGCTGCAAACAGGACAAAAAGGACTGGATAGAGTCCAAGTGTACAGAAACACAGGAAGCAGCCAGTCGGAACGAGACAAAGCACGGAGAGGCCACCCAGCAGGGTCTTGAGCAAAGCCCCAGCCAAAATCGACGTTGGTGCAACAATTTTAAATTTTAGTTTTTTTCTTGAGACACTAGTATACATTTTAAACAAAAATTTAAGACTGGTGACCTGGGCCCCATTCCCCCCTCCCTTGCATGTATACGCTACTGATAGCCCATACCTGGTCTAGGTCGTTAACAGTAATGACAGGATCCGTGACTAGTAGGTTGCCTGGCCGAGCGCAGTCAGTTAGCGTGGCAGTGTAAGTAGATTGACTAAACTTTGGTCTGTTGTCATTACGATCTCGTACTGTCAGCGTCACCGGCACTTGCGACGATGGAAATACACCCTTAGCGTTCGCCACCGTCAACTCCGCCTGAATTTGCAAATCCGTCATCATTATTTAAGTTGTTCACAGACAGAAACCACACGACATTTCAAAAGTCACATGTGACGAACAGGAACGGCAAGGTTAAAACAACACTGACCGCCGACTATAAGCTTTATAGATAATAAGAACACAAGCAAAAAGCGAACAAATTTTAAAAACTTCAAAAATACCATAAAATCAACAGAATCTATAAACTGCTTAAAACTATTATAACTTCTGAAGTTTACATCACTCGAAATTTAATTCCAAACCTTTATAATGCACTCACAGAAGAAAGATAAACGTGTACAGTGATCTGTATACGATGTTTATGCTTACTTGGTGACCAGATAAAGGAGTTGTACTCTACATTACAAGCAGACATTCGTTACACGTTTTATCGTTTGTGCATCAATACTCTACTTATTATTAGTTCATTGCAAACTACGCTGTAGAAAAAGGTGTCTGCAGCTCCATCTGTTTTCTGTTGTCCAACAAGTCTGCAACAAATTAGAGTGAAAAAGGAAAAGTCCGGTACTTGCTATAGTGCTTCTTACATGAGACGGATTCGCGGCCACACGCGCTTTTACAATCTCGGAAGTAGCAGCTGATTGGCATGAGCTAATGATACCGCAGCACATTATGCGGCCATCGATTGCCCGCATCAGCGAACAATAGGACCTGCGGTTTGCAGCAAGCAGGCGTACCACCGCCCAATCAGCCACACTAGACCTTCACGCCGTATCTCGTTAAACTATACTACTCATTTCCCATCTCACAAAGGGTAAAAGGCTGAGTTGGTGGAAACTGGTTTCAGACGGCTATTTGTACTGGGTGTAGACGTAGACCTACACGTACCTTCACAATGATCTGTAGAACGCCTTCAGTTCGCATCAACAAAGGATTTTCACGGTCAATAACGCTAGAGACATAGAGTTCACCTGAGGTCGAGTTTATAGCAATCATACCTAGAGCGCCTGCATGACAAAACACACCACAGATAACAAGAAATTTGAGCTAATTCTCACGAGACGCGCGAAAGCCTATAGCAGTTCCTGTTCGCAAACTGTCAGTCCATCTCCAGACCTTTCGTCGCAATTCATTCTTGGAGTGTGCGCTGCAGCCGAAGATCGCAAAATCAATAAAACCAATTATTTTGGAAGTTCAGTGTCTTTCAAAGTCATCGATGTTGATACGACTGAAAAGCTCGTCACTTATATGCTTGTTGTGATAGGCAGTATGCCCATGCCTATTTTATTTGCAACCGTTTTCACAAAAGACTGGCCAACTGCCAACAGCGGTAAAATAATGACTTTTACTGAAGTACCGTTCTTTGATGTCCTCGTGCGCAGGTTTCCTTGAACCGAGAAAACCTAGACTTGGACCGTCGAAACCTCCGTTCAATGCTGAAAATTTTACACGCAGCTTCTCTATGTCAATCTCAATTGATTTCAGCGCAATTCGTTCTTGAACCGTATCTCGCAGCCCGAAATCGTCCAAAAAATCATAAAAAATTCTATTTTGGCGTTCAAGGTCATCCAAGGTCATTGAGTTCAGTGGCAATCGAGAGCCAGTGTACGACTTCTATTAGTGATTAATAGTAACCTAGGCTCTATCTCGCACCGTTTCTGATATACAGCGACTTATTGGCTAAAAATCACAATTTTTTCTACCCCCTTTCTCATTTAGTGCCTTTGTTTGATCCCCTTCGAATTTACGGAAAAGTTTTACGGTTCCTGAAACTAGATTCTTCTAGGCAGGCAGTCGATGATGAAGATTTGGTGACCCTAGCTTGCACCGTTTTTGACTGATCCACCCGTGTGACAGACGGACGGACGGACAGACAGAATGGCGATGGCAATGGCAATGAAAAGCAATAGCTGCTTTCGCGCGTAAAAACTTAAACATGCCAAGTATTACTATTTCCATTTCTGTATAATCCTATATCTCTGTGACTGTGAATGCAACTATAATGTTTTGTGTTTTTTTATTCTGTACTACCAAAATTTGCATGTTATGTACTGCATTGCCAATCCAGCCACTGGAAATAAAACGTCTGTTAGGCCCTATACCATTTTAAAGCTTTCATGATTTCTTTCTGTCTAGAATTTCTATTCACTATTTCGTTTAAAGTTTTGTGGAAGTATAAGGCTATTGTTAAACTAAAAAATGAGTTAAAGTTTGCATTAATTTTTTGTTAATGCATTCAATTTTCCTCAAGTCGAGTATTAAGCGTACTGTACACTTGCAATAACAATTCAGCAATGTCAAACTGTCTAAAAATTTTAAACAACAAACATTCAAAAGTTAGAGATTATTCAATGAGATTTTTTCATGAAATTTTTGCTGCTCATTTTCAACCGCACATCACCTATATATTATCTACACCGTGTCCTAAAAACAATCCACAGAGCAAATTAAACATCTAAATATATTTTTTGTGTCCTGTCTTAAGTCCATAGACTTCAAATCTGAAGGAAATAAAAGGCTAAATAGAAGGAAACGGTTTAAAGCCTACGTTCCACTGATAGCGACAAGGCATAGCATAAGCGTTATTCTGGGCGCGCACGCCCCCCCCCTGTCCTCCAATCGACAGCATTAGGCCTATCACATTGATGACTGTCTGGAGGATAACAGGGAAGATTATTAGAACTACCATTATGTTAATAACATATACACGCACATAATGAGTTCTTACAAGTTTAGGTTAAGCTCATTTTTGTGTTTTGTGTTTCTGTAAAGGTTAAACTTTCTGTTCATTGTAAAGTTTAAACTTACCCTTCGATTAGCCTATCATGTGTTTGTGTGCATTCTGCCTAAAAAGGCCGTCCCCGAAATGACCTATACTGCGTCGGGTGGGACGTTAAACCCTACTCACTCACTCACTCTGGGCGCGCACTAAAACTGCATGGGCAAAATATTTTTTCTAGTCATGTCATTTTTTCGTTTACTTTTTTACGCTACTGATAATAATGAAAAAATATCGTCATATCGCTGACCGCTAACAATGCTGTATCCGATAGCTATCGGAGGACCATCTCCGACGTCAACAGCCGTCACTCGGACAACACCAGAACCCTGCAAGCCAACGGCAAACGCGTCATCAATTAGGCCTACCAACAACACTGACTACTAAACTCGGATAGCAGCAAAGAAGCGACTAAAAGTGCAAGGCTATGAAAATGACACGGACAGCATTTAATGCAAAGCCCGAGAATGTAAGACCTGGAAAATGACAATTGGTCCGTCATTTTCCATGGTCCTGCGTTTATATATTAAAGTGAGGTAGCCAAAACTACAGCCATTTATGTCAAGTTCTTTCGTGGTGTAACCTGCCGGAAATTATTAAAATCGGCCAAAGTTTCACGAAACTATTCCAAAAATAAAAGTGGCACGTTTTTTATGGACCACGGTGTACAAATTTTTTCCAACTATATTTGACCTACGCCAAATACTGGTACCATTTTGTGAGAATGTGTCTTCATAGCATAGATGTAAAAACGTAAACGTTTTTTTTATTCTTGACATGTTTTTTTTACCTTTTTAACGTTTTTTTTCTCAACGTTTCTTTTATTATTTTAAAAAAAAACGTGCATTGAAAATTCCACCAAAAGCTTTGTGAAGTAGCCTACTTTTGGGACCACAGAAACGAATTAATAAGTCACAGTGATGTAGTTTACTTAGTCCAAATATACTTTTAAAAAGTTTTTAACTAGGCCTAGTATATTTGGTTAGTTTAACGCTATGGTCTTATGACCACATAGTTGAATTAAAATTAAATGAAGTTCTTGCTATCTGAACTATAATTCCAAGCATACTGCACTTAGAGCATTAGGCTAGGCATTAGGTAAGAAGTTGAACAAATTATGGCTAACGTTTTTTTATTTAATGTTTTTAAACGTTTTTTTTTATTCTTGCCACATTTCTAAAAACTTTTTAACGTTTTTTTATTATTTTTCTCGAAAAGTTGTTTTTACATCTATGCTTCATAGTGCAAAATAGTCTTCAACTTCAGGTGGATTTCGCCTCCATCGTCCCCACCAGGGTCTGCCCCTAGACCCCACTGGGACACAAAATAATTGCAGCCCAGAACCCCGACAATTCATAAACGTCACAAATGCCGGACCAATCCAAGCGACGCTGCTACGGACCTGAAGCAAGCAGCACTTTTTCTTCCTTTTTCTTTTCCAATAATGCACATATCCTCTTTTTTAATAGCTCCATGTGGCATTGCCTACCAAAGCGGCATGTTCGTAGATCGCAGCGCTGTAATGAGTTCGGACAAAGACCGGGCGTTGACCAGCTGAATTTGTTAATGACACCGTCAGACTAGCCGTTGTATTCAACCCTCCACCATCCTAAAATACACATAAGTTATGGCTAAAATGTTTAAATGGTATAGCTCTTCATAGAAAATCCATGTCAGACCTATGAAATCTCCTACCACCCGATACAAGTGAACGCGCATCGCCATAACCCCAGCCAGACAAACCGGTACTCAATTTACCTACCCCAGAGGGATGGAAGGCTGAGTTGACCTCAGTGATGGTTACATACCGAGATATTTTACCGGTCCACAGACAGTCACCCATCCAAGTGATAATCATTAAGGCTTTATAGCAATTGCTATAAAACTTCATAGCAATATAATGGTTACTACTTGGATGGGTGATTGTCTACCGACCGGGAGTTAAACCCGCGATCTTTTGATCACAAGTTAAACGTACTAACCATGCCCAAGTGTTGGTCGCTTTGATCGGTCGGGCAATCAGTTACAACAGTCAAAGCTACTTTAAGGTTGATCCGCTTAACAGTTAAAAAAATGTAGCAGTTATTAGAAGACTATGAAGACAGGTTTGACTATGTCAACGTTTTGCGTTACATAGGTTTCACTTCAAACTCATTATGAAAGCCGTTAAAATAATACAATCTTCAAATTTTTTCCGCAAAATTCGACAACATTCGTAAACAAGAAATTTGAGCTAATGCTCACGAGACGCGCAAAAGCTAATAGCAGTCCCAGTTCAGTATTTTAGCTGAAAATTGAGGTGTTCACGCTAAGTTAATATACAAATACCAAATTTTCTATCTGGATCGCATACCGGTAACTATAGTACCGTGGCGCCACCTTGTGAATTATATAGACTTGTGTCGCAGCCCGAAATTGCCAAAAATCCATAAAACCCCCTATTTTGGCGTTCAAGGTCATTCAAGGTCATTGAATTTGGCGCCAGTCGACACTTCCTATTAGTGATTAATATTTACCTATCTAGGCCCTATTTCGCACCGTTACTGAGATACAGTGACTTATTGCCCAAAATCGTAAATTTTGCCCAACCCCCTCTCATTTAGCCCCACCGTTCAAAATGACTCCTTTTCGAATTTATGAAAAAGCTTTACGGTTTCTGAAACTAGAGTCTTCCGGGCGGCTGACGGTAAAGATTTGGTAATTCTAGCTTGCACCGTTTTGACTGATACACCCGTGTGACAGACAGACAAACGGACAGACGAACAGACGGACAGAATTGCGATGGCTAAGACGCACTGAAAGCAGTAGCTGCTTTCGCGCGTAAAAACGTACAAAATTTCGTCATCCAAAACCTATAGACATAGATAGGCCTATGCTACTGCTACAACTTTTTCATAGGCATGTTTATCTTTCATACAATAAATAAGTCACAGAATCTACTATACCAATATTATTTTAAATCACCGTTCTTATCATTTGTCACATAGTGTATCACAACACTTATTGTTACAAATTACAAAAAAAGTTAAAATAGGTTATTACAACAGTCAAAAACCTATGCACAAACAAGAAATTTGAGCTAATGCTCACGAGACGTGCAAAAGCCTATAGCAGTTCCTGCTTTCGTGCGTAAAAATTAAACAGTTGTTAGAAAACTATTGCAGGTTTGACTATGTTTAACTTCAAACTCGTTATAAAAGTCGTTGAAATAATACAATCTGCAAATTTTTCCCGAACGCAATATTCGACAACAAAAGTGAAAAAAACTTATCTATAAAAAACTGACAGCTTCATAAGCATTTATTTTATAACAACCGCGCCACGTGAGTGACTATACGGTGGCCTACCTCAGCAAGTACAGTAAGTTGGTAGTATCGCTGCGTGAAATAGTTGAGTGAACGAATCAATGTAACGCGACCACTGGCACCGTCTATGCGAAACTTTTCCACGGATTCATCCTTAATTGCATCAAACACAAATCAGCACACATCACAGTAATGTTTGGCAGGTAAATATAGCACGCCAAATTTGACAAAAAAAAATAAAACATTGAGAAAAAAACAAAGTAATGTTACAGCGCAAAGTTGTGTGCACTATGCTACTTTCAGGCCGATGCATAACGACGCAACTGAACTAAACTCCACTTCGTAAGTTAACTTGAGTTAACTGAACTAACTGAACTAAAATAACACGGTTTAGTTTTTGATGGAAGGGTGAGCCCATTGGTTATTGATTGACGCATACGTGCGCACAGTCACGCAGTCACGGCCGGCGTTAAACGGTGCCTACTGTAATGCGGCTGCCGAATCAATATCCTGCGCCATAACAATAAGTAGGCTTACAATAATAGCATACGTAACAAGTTTCAATACATGTAATTTTAATAAACACCAACAAAGATGCTGAAATATCGCAGCTTCAAAACAATAAAAACAAGTCAGTGACTGTAAATAAATCAGTTGATCAGTCTGTAAGTTAGTAAGTAAGTAAGTAAGTAAGTAGAAAAGTAAATCGTACGAGGAAGCGATAAGTGACGAAGCCCCAGGAGCCAATGGTGTTGACATCTGTTGCACGCACGTTGTAAACCGTTGAATTAACCGGCGTGTCCTGTACAACATTACAGACCTCTCTAATTTAAGTGGTTAAAATGATTAAATGCTATAGCTCTTCACGGGAAACCCATCTCAGAGCTACGAAGCGTCACCTGCCGTACGAGATCACACAGTGTTACCTGCCACCCGACACAGGTGAATGCACCTCGCCTTAACCCCAGCCAGATAAGCTGGTACTCGATTTACCTACCCCAGAAGGATGGGAGGCTGAGTTGAACTAGGCGGTTGGTTACATACCGAGATAGTTTACCTGCCCGCAAGCAGTCACCCATCGCAGTACTAACCCGACCTGGCGTAGAGTAACTTCGTTGATCGGATGAAACGCGTTACCGCTACGCCAAGCCACCAATGTCGACGCCGAGTTCCGGCATAATACGCGGCAGTCTATCTAGTTGCCAAGCGTTGCAGACCTTGACAGTAAATTATCCCTAACAGAGACTAGGGACGTTTACAGTCGGTGCCTGATTCGCCCGACATATGTCACATATGCGACAATTTCTGAAATTTATTTCAGTTTCAAGTTCACATTTTGGTAAACTTTATTCACATAAGACAGAGTGGAACGAGACAAATGCAAACCGATAGAAAATGCCCGTAATATTATCAATAAACGTACAAACGTTTAAGCTATAATGAACATAGAAAGCATGCCAGACACAAATTTTAAATGTCCACGAAAATGTTTGCACACGAAACAAAGTGAACATAATATGTTTTTGATAATTGTCTGTCTTTTTGGCCACTTGAAGTGAATTAAGCTCGCAATGCGCGTCCGTTTTGTAGCGTGCGTTGGGCCGTAATAATATTTAGCAATTTTTTGGCTTTAGAAATAAAACTTTTACGCATTATCATGTATTACTTGTCAGGAAAGACATGCCTATGCATTGCATTATTGCATTATATCGTAAACCCTGCATACATTGTAATATAGACATTACATTGCGTATATACTCGTAAAAAATATACCAGACCGCCGGAAAAAAAATTCTACAAAATCGACACTAAAACTGGCATTTATAACAAAAAATTCAGGCATAAAAAACTGTTAAATACAGTAGTCGTCGGCCATCTAGGTGGCCATAACTGTAGAAGAGCTATTGGCAAGCTATGGTGACCAGCTTTTTTATAAAGCAACTTACGATAGTCAGTGTCTACATCATCTATTACCGGTTGCTAAGTCTAACAAATATGGATTAAGAGATATAGGTTATGGTTTATTAATAGATCATGTCTAACACCTGAACTGCACAAACGGACATTTATCAATAGAATTTTATTTAGCAACTGTTATTAGTTTGTTTATCTGTAGTCTGTTTATCATGTTTTTTTTTCTGTATTTCTTTTGTTTCCCTTAGTAATGTTTCCAGTTTTTTTTCTTTCATTTTTTCCCTATGTTTAGCATGTATTTTCTGTGTTCCTTTTGTTTATCTTAGTAATGTTTGAAGTTTTTCTTTTACTGTTTTTCTATGTTATTGTTCTCGCGCGTTTGTCGAGAGTGTTTATTACCTTTTCTGAGATACGGCTACTTATAGGCTAAAAAGTACAAATCGCTAATTTTTCTCACCCCCCTCTTATTTAGCGACCTCGCTCGGAGTGACCACTTTCGAATTTATGGAAAAGCTTTACAAATCCTAAAACAAAATTTTTCCAGGCAGCCAATAATAAAAATTTGGTGATCTTAGCTTGTGCTGTTTTTGGGTGATCCACCTGTGTGACAGACGGAGAGACGGACGGACAGACAAACAGACAAAATTGCAATAGCTGAGAGGCGCTATAACAGCACCTGCTGTCACGCGGAAAAACCAGCGAAGTCTGAGGTGAACTTACGTCAGGCAGACGGACAACGTGAGGCAGATTGATGAATCTAGGAGCTCGGTTATACGTCTCATGAACTATCAGATCAACCTGTCGCTGTATCTACACGTGCGCACAGAAAATACACAGTAGAAACTGCGGAACCGTACACGATGGACCATAAATGCAAATTTTAATATCAGTACATCTTCAAAGATCGACCGATTTTCATATTTCTTTTACTAGCACACTCAGCGGTTAATTCGCAAGAAAACTGATATTTGAAAACGGCACTGTTTTTAAAATCGTTTTGTTTTACACTACTCTGGAAAGTCATAGTATTCGAAGCATGACACTCGGTGTACTATATCACAAGGTAGTGTAGCAACGCATATAAGGTGTGGTGTATATAAAAACTATTGTTGTGTATGCCAGCGTAAAAATATTATAAAGTGTTCAATAGTTATTCACTTAATTATTGTTACTAATTACAGCGTAAAAATTTATTAGAAAAGTAAGCTATAACATAACTTTGCGACTAATTTTTTTGGACCACCAGTGCCCATAAACTATATTTTAAGCCTTCGTCAAAGCGCAGCGTTGTCGCTTAAATTTAACAGGTCCTTCAATTGGTGTAAGATTATCAAAATTAGTTTTATTTACGTTAGTTTTGGAAGAAAAACAAAAACAAATCAAGAAACAGACGAACAGGAGGGTTGGTTGAATCAGACACCGAATACTGAACGTAGTAACGACTCGTTTCCTGCACAAAGTATCGACATATTAGTGCAGAGTTCCATCACTACACAATAGAAACACGAAGAATAACTTTGAAGTTGTACAAATGACGAATCTTACAGCTTACTATTTAACAGTGGTAGAATAAGAATAGAGTCATCGTGGGTTACAAAGTTAAGCAAAAAGGTGCAATTTTCCGACGGAGGGGTGCAAATTTCCGTGAGAATATTACGGGTGCTCAAAATTTCTCATTAATGCATTCATTATTCGTCTGAAAAACGTTCACAAATCGCAAAGAATTACATGATATAGGCCTACAAAAATATACGTAAGAGTTTAAAAACGAAAATAAAGTCAACGTCTCAGAACGGCGTCAGTAAGATGAAACGTCTGAGTATGATGGACTACAGGCTGCCTAATAAACGTCTTTAAACAATGTTCTTATTATAAAAAGTTTAAATTTCCAGCCTCAGTTGTGTATTTTTGTAAGAAAATTTTCCTAGAAAAAAAACTTTATCGACAAGCTAAATTCAGGGAGCGGGGGCACCTGCCTTCTTGTCTTTCACTGGTGAAATAAACCAGACAAACATACAACGGCATTGAGGCGCGAGTTGAGAAAGACGGAAGCCCTTTTCTGTCCTTGTCTGACAATACGTAGCAGCGGTCCAGCAGCGAGGACGTCGGCATCTCCGACGATATCAAATAACAACTCGTTGTCGTCTGCATCGCTCGCTTCAACGTATGTGACGCTCGTACCTTGTAATATGCAAATCCCACCACAGACTAAACGACAAACGACGAAAGCGTGTGTAGTGTGGAAGGGCTCGCGGCTGTATTTTGCCTTTACAAGAAAGCCCATTTGTCCTTAAGGAAGATGCATTACAGCCTATACAGTTCCTGTTGCAGTACTGACCTTCAAGGTCATCCAAGGTCGATGATTTTCATCTCATCTGAAACGGCGTATGCCAGTGGCGGATTCAAGGGGGGCGGCTGCTACCCCCCTCCCTATTGACCGGGATGCATCTTAAAACAGGCGAAAATTTTGCATCAAAGTGCACTATTTCTGCATTAAAATTTCAAATTTTTTTGCGGAGGGGGCATAGCCACACCCTAGACCCCATCCCTACCCTTCCGCCTCCTATTCCAAATTTCTGGATCCGCCACTGTCGTATGCCACTTCCTATTGGTGATCAATAGTAACATTGGCCCTATCTTTAGCCGTTTCTGAGATAGGGCCAGTTATAACTTAAAACTTTTCATTGAAAATTGCGGCCAAACCGCTGCAGTGCCTGATGCAGACATGGTTACTATTGACAGCCTAAATAAAGAAAAATCGCCAGCGCCGTATCTGATGTATCATCGCCGATTCCTAAAAACTTACCGTTTAGTCAAAATACCGCAAGATTGGCATAGCCTACCATAGTGCGTTATGACCCTTCGAGGTCATCGAAGGTCAGTAATTTTCATGTCATTTGAAAGTTAATATGCCACTTTCTATTAGTGATCAATAGCAACCTAGTTCGACTGTTACTAAAGTGCGGTCGGTTAAAAATAGGCAAAACGGGCCGAGTCAAAGTAAGTTAGGCCTATTCTATCGCAACAGACCGAACTATCACATCGGTAGTACAGCCTGCGGTTGATTTAAGATGATGTTAGGACGGAGGCCATCTGCGTTAAAACGACGTCTTTATGAAACGCAGACATAGAAAGAAACGTCGTCAATGGCTGGGTCAGCGAACTGCCAAAAACCCGAAGGCTAGTCACGGTCATACCCGCTATATCATAATACGAGAACACACGTCTTATTTACGAACAGTCTGGTTGTGACTATACACTAGTGAGACTTCTAAAAAATCCTGGCTGGCAAAAAAGACTAGGGACGCTGCGAAAACACTTTTTTATTTCATGACACATCGTGCAATAGGCCTGCTTCACGTAAAAAACGAACACACTTTAGTTCACCTTTGCAAAAAAGTAGGCCTAAGATAGAGGCCAACTGCAGCACAACAGACTAGATGCAACTTTTTGTTTAGTAAAACTTTGAAAGCAAACTAAAAACAACAAACATGACCTAAGGCTCACGAGATGCGCGAATGCCTATAGCAGTTCCTGTTCGCAAACTGTCAGTCTATCTACAGCCATTTCGTCGCAGTTCATTCTTGGAGTGTGCGTTGCAGTCGAAGATCGCAAAAATCAATAAAACCCTTTATTTTGAAAGTTTAGGGTGTTTCAAAGTCATCGATCTTGATACAACTAAAAAGCTCGCCACTTAGTCTAGTGCTTGTTGTGATAAGCAGCATGCTCATGGTGATCCGCAACCGTTTTCACGAAAAAAAACAGCAAACAGCGATAAAATAACGACTTTTACGGGAGTACCGCTCTTTGATGCCCTCATGCGCAGGTTTCCTTGAACCTAAAAAATCGAGCCTACATTGTCGAAATTTACGTCAAATGCTAACAATTTCATACACAGCTTGTCCATTTCTATCTCAACTGATTTCGGCTCAACTGGTTCTTGAAATGTGTCTCGCAGCCCGTAATCGCCAAAAATCCATAATCAACTCCTATTTTGGCGTTCAAGATCATCCAAGGTCACTGAATTCGAAGACAATCGAGAGCCAGTGTACGACTTCCTATTAGCGATTAATAGTAACCTAGGCCCTATCTCGCACCGTTATTAAGATACTATAGGTTTCCTTATTTATTATAGGATATTTTAAAGATTTATTTATTTTATATTATATTTTCTTTATTTTATGCTATTTCTGCATTTGTATTTTTAGGCGATCCAGCCAGCTTCGCTCAGCTAATTCTCTGCCGCAACCTACAAGCTTAATTATAGTTTTAATTTAGTTAGTTCTAGGAATATTTAAGGCTATTTCTTTTCTACTCCAGTGTTTGATCTAGTAGCTTGCTCATCTTCGTCCTCCCTGGCAGTTATGGTGAATTGCTACTGCCGACAACCGCCGACTGCAGCTGCTGCTACGACCACGCTCGCGACTACACTATGCTTGCGACTGCTGAAAGTAGGTCGCCACAGTTCTTTTATACCGTCGCTCAGCGGCTTCTAAGTTCGTTGCCATTTATTTCCGAGGTGCGGCTCCAGGCGTCTCAGGAACTCTGAGACGCCCACTACCTACAATACAGCGACTTATTGGCTAAAAACACAACATTTTTACTCCCTCTCATTTAGCGCCTTCGTTCGAGGTGATCCCCTTCTAATTTTTGGAAAAGCTATGCAGTTCCTAAAACTAGAATCTTTCAGGCAGCCGATGGTGAAGATGTAGTAATCCTAGCTTGCACCGTTTTTGACTAATCTAACCGTGTGACAGACGGACAGACAGACGAATAGACAGACAGACGGACAGAATTGCGATGGCTAAGATGCGCTGAAACAGTAGCTGCTTTCGCGCGTAACAATATTGACCGATATTTTGACAGTCCAACTAATAAACATTTCAGGAAGAGAAACCGGAAGCAAGATTAGGTCCTGATGTAGGCCTCTTCTGATTCCTGATTTAGGCCTATAGGTGCATAATACCCCGTTTACACGATCGAGCAAACATCGAGCAAATATGAAGCATGCATAAAGCATAGCCTACACGAAGCAATCATCAAGCAAACATCGAGCAAACGTCGAGCCAGCTTGTCGAGCCAGCTTCATCGTGTAAACGGGGTATAAGCTTACAGTCGATGCAGCGTTCCTGAACGGGGCATTTTGGTTCCCTTCGGTTCTGACGCTTTGAATGGGCTAAGTTTGTAAGAACATTGTGCATTGTCCAACGATTGCTTCAAACTAGATCTAATAATAAAACTCGGTATTACAATGCTGGACTCGAGTAGGCCTACTGCATCACCTCTTGCGTCAGCTCTTCCCCTCGCCTCGCAACTACACCGTGTCTCAAAAAAAACAGTCAAAATTGTTTTTGTCCTAACTTTGTCAAATTTCCACCATTTTTGACAATTTTTGGCAGAAAGAGGGCCAAGACAATGGAATTGTGTAAGGTGCACTTATTTTCCACCTCACCCAATTTATGTCAACAGACTACCATGTAGAACAAATGCTGCAAATTGGTACATTACGCGGCGATTATTTGTATCAGATTGCTCATCTTTGCATCATCATTTTGACGGAAAGTGCCACGTGATTTAATAATGTTGTGTTGTCAAATAGTTTACAATAAAAATAGCAGACAACAAAATAGCTGACTGATTAGCTTAAAATATGTCTAATTGTTGAGTGAATGCCGTTTGATCAGTCAACCTTTGATTCTGCTATCAGCCAGTGGCGTTGCATCCATAAGCCATTGTGTCCGTGTATGCTGGGCACACTTTGGCCATACACTCTGATAATTTGCAAACAAGTTTCATACAAATTTATAATTCTGCTGAATATTCGCATTTCAGTGTGTTGTGTGCTTAACTGAGTCGTTATTGCGTTTACTTGATAACAACTCGGCATTATGCAGCAATTTGGAGCATCTATGTTTCACGTGGTAATGCGTTGACGTAAATTAGGTGAGGTGGAAAATGAGTGCACCTTACATAATCCTGTCGTCTTGGCCATCTTTCTGCCAAAAATTGTCGAATTTGGTGGAAGTTTTACAAAGTTATAGCAAAAACAATTTTGACTGTTTTTTTAGACACGGTGTATAAAGTGGCATTTTCGCTACGGCTGCGCGTTGCGTTGCGTTTAAAATAAAAACACTGATAGTATCTATTTTTTGCTTACTATCCGAGCGATAGTAATTCCGTTGACCAATGAGAACGACCAACTAGCCCGAGTAGGTTATCAAACGGTCAAACTACTCGACAGACAGTCGAATTAAGTATCGCCGGAACAGAGCTGGGTCAGAGCTAAGCTGATGCATCAGATGCTGATAGTCGCCCTGGTCATCCCGGTTGGCGATGATTAAGTGAATCAAAAATCTAGGTTTACGTATTCTTTTTTTCTTACGCAAAACGCATGTGCAACAAGCTGCTGTTCCCAACAGCAATAAATTCTCGCGATTGTTGGTCATATTAATTTATTATAATTTTTTTTAAATCAATGTTTTGCCCGTTTTAACGTGCTGCGTTAAAGCGCGTTACAGCGCATTAAACGCGTTCAAACGCAACGCACCACAACGCGCAGCCATAGAGGAAATAGATCTTATAATACAGGTGCAGTAGGCCTATTGCGGGGCCCAGAACGCGGCATACACACGGTGCTAGGCCTACGGACCGAATTTATTGCGATGTCGATAAAATTCATACGGCTAAGTTGCGAGACATGTAAGCTCATAACGGTGGCATTTGTGTGAATGATCAATCTGAAACATTATACGGCGCTTTTTGTCTGAAATATTTTTGATCAGCATGCATCACTGCGCATCGGTACAATTAAAGCACCGGCTCCAGGTCTGCAGCCTTTTTCTGTATCATTCATAAACACGACGTCGCCAAGGCATCGCGCCAATACGCCGCCAGCATATGTTCATGAATATTTATCGATCACAGCTACTGAACATCAAAACACAGTCACCTAGCCGCCGGGGGCTGACAAATACTGTGTATCATAGGAGACGCCCAGCAACCGCAGAGAAACAAGGCGCCCAGCTAGGCACAATACATAGTGGTGACCTTTTGACCTGACATGGTTTAGTTTCTCGCAAATCGATCACCCAGTATTGATCGGTATTGATCACACACGCTCAGACAGACAGACAGACAGACGGCGAGCGTCGTTAAGCAATCAAATGAATATCAGCGTATGCCACGCAGCGTGGCTCGGAGTTGAAGTTGTTATTAAATTTGTCTGTAAATTATTAATCACACAGACTTCATATCTTCTCGCATACAGCGCACAAACGAACTCTGCATGTATTTTAAATAAGTGTTTCAGGATACACGCGCGTGCACTAAAATAGACAAAAAGCCCAGCTGTCGCTAGGATAGCCGACCGTACTGGTTGTCAGTGACCTTCAATGTCATCCAAGGTCAACGATTTTTACGCGTGAGAGCTAAATAGCTATAGCGCGTATTGGGTATGGTAATTCTGTCCTGGTGTCTAAGGTGTCTGGTAGACCAGGTGTGATAGAGACTTCGGGTTTGCGCCATATGATACCTTAGAGTGCCTAGTATTTAGCGACAAAATTTCGTGCCGCTGGGTAAAGAGGGTCCCCACAAACGAAAAGGGGAAACCTGGGCTCTCCCCTTATAAAGGCGTTATTTTACCGCTATTGGCTCGTTTAGCGTGAAAATGGTTGCATATATGCACAGACATGCTGCTTATCATAACAAGTCTTGGCGACGAGCTTTCTAGAAATGTCAACAACGATGACCTTAAATGACCTTGAACCCCTTAAATAAGGAGTTTTAGTGGATTTTTTTTGCAATTTCGGCCTGTGGTGCACATTTCAGGAGTGAATTGCATCGAAATGGTTGGAGATAGACCAGGACAACCTGCATATGAAATTTTCGGCATTAAATGCTGATTTTAGTAGTTTACGTACCGACCTCCTAGGTTCAACGAGGCCTGCGCACGTGGTTGTCAAAGACGGGTACCCCCCTAAAAGTAGCATGAAAACGCTTGCAAGATAGACACAGCCATGCTGCTTATCATAACAAGCACTGCATGGGAACGTGATTTTTAATGACATCAACATCAATGACCTTGAATGACCTTAAACCCGCAAAATAGAGGGTTTTAGTATTTTTTTTGCAATTTTTAGCTGCAGAGGAGTGAACTGAGACAAAATGGTTAAACATAGACCAAAATTGCCCGCAAACAGGAACTGCTTTAGGCTCTCCCGCGTCTCATGAGCATTAGCTCAGATTTCTTGTTATCTCATCTGAAACCGGCGTGTGCAATTTCCTATTAGTGATTAACAGTAATTTTGGCCCTATTTCTCACGGTTTCATAGATGTGGTCACTTATAGCTTGAAACTTTCCACTGAAAATTGCGGCCAAACCACTGCAGATGGAAAATGGTTACTATTGACAGCCTATAGGAAGTCGCCAGCGTCCTATCCGATGGTATCATTCCCGACCTCCTATAGTTTACCGTTTAGCCACAATACCGCACGACTGGTATACAATAGTGCGTTATGACTTTTCAAGGTCATTCAAGGTCATCGATTTATGTCATTTGAAAGCCAATATGCGACTTCCTATTATTGATCAATAGCAACCTAGGTCCTGTCTTGCACCGTTTAGCCACATTACATCCGTGACAGACAGATGGACGACGACGACAGACCACAAACGTACCATAAGCTCGACTGTTACTTGAACTTGTACGGTCGGCTAAAATACGTAAGCCTACGCATTTTTAAAGAATAGAGTACGTATGATGATTATTCTCGAATGTTGCCGAAAACTATCTAATATTAGCATTATTTGATTCTACTGCAAACAAGAAAAAATGCCAGCACGCGCCAAGTGCCGAAGTGATACGCGGTCGTCCGCGTTGTCATCGGAATTCCCCGTCGTAATCGGAAAACTCGCAACACATAGCCAGTAATGGATATCTTAGCGTTGAATTTTTGTAGTCTGTTAGGCCTACCGCTATCGCATGTATATCATGAATACATAGAGTATACAGAGACAGTATAGCAACATCGATCACGCAAAAATAGGCCTATGCATCATTTTCGCGAGATTTTTGAGGTTTGGTGACCTTGTATTATGACCCTTCAGACCGAAAAATTGCAATTTCCGACCCAGGAAACGTTCGCACCATTTTTGGCTTTTTCAGAGCCTGTTTGATTTCGAGTTAGAACCCCATACGGGAGAAACGAACGGACCAGGGGCGTCATTTAAGAAAGAAGGAGGGGGCTGGAGGGATTTACGGACCTTTTCCCCACCCCACCTCTCCCCCAAAAATGTGCTTTTAATTTTTTCCCTGTGAATCGTCCCTTTAATATAACGAACAATACGTAACGTAGACTGAGACCACCCGTGGTTTACTGAAATGACGCCACTGGTACGGACGGACAATGCATGCAATACGGCCTATAAGACGGCTGTGTGATAATAATTGCAAGAGATATAGATATATGGTGAACTAGTATAATATACAGACCGACTGGAGTATCCTCAGCAATGAAGAGAGGGTTCTCGATGTGAATGAAGGTAGGCGGATAATTGCTGTAACCTGAACAGCCAAACAAACGCACACACTGCCATCCGGTGCACACTAATGTACGTTGTTCACTTCGTTATTGAAACCGTCTCGCTCAGACAATAGGTGTAGAAGGGCGTAGTAGCTATATTAAGTTGCCAAAAACAGGAAAAATGACAGTGCAATGTTAATCAGTTTGATAGCTATATGCTTATACACCGCATCTCAAAAAGTACGTGCCACTTTTATATTTTGAATAACTGAGTGAAACATTTACCGATTTAGATTTGGCGTGCAATATCACGAAAAAAAACTTGACGTAAATGACTAGTCATAACGGCCAAACTACAACTTTTAAATTTTACAAGGTGGTATAGCGACAATATTAAAATGAGATGGGCTAAACTTTAGTTATTTACGTGAAGTTTCTTTGCGATGTTGCATGCAAAAAAATATCAAAATGTTTCACGCAGTTATTCAGAAAATAAAAATGGCACATATTTTTGAGACACGGTGTAGTTAATCAACGGGTATAGGCTATAATGGCGAGTACGGAGCGAACGAAATAAACTAAACTAAAATAAACCAAACTGCCAGTACTGTTTATTCGCTTTCAGATTTAAGTTCAGTTCAGTATTCGTTTCTGTCGCTGTGTACACGACTTAACAGTCCACGAAAACCGAACTGTTTGTACGGTTGCAAATAATTGAATTAAATATCATCATCATCATCATCATACTGATGAGTAAATGTAATGAGAAATAAATTTGAAATAAATAAAATACTTAGCATATTTTTTTAAAAAAACATGAAAGTTACAAAAGTAAAAACAGCAGGCCTATTGACAGAAGTTACAAATAACAGTAGGCCTAGGCCTATAGGACTATAATTCGTATTTTTGTAGGTTTACACACCACACATACCGGTAGAAAGAAAGGCACGCGGCTAATTACGATGTTTCAAATAACGACTATCACTGCGATACAAAGTCTACTACAATGTTTGCTTCCTCGCGAATTTGTGCAAAAAATCGAGTCGCTGGCCACCTATAGAAACCTATAGCGAATAAAGACCGATTGATGACAAACCGCATTTGAACAGAGTCGCCTCCAGTAGAACGAATAAAACGAGCGAAGACACCTTCATTTCACAATCATTAGCAGCTCAAAGGACTGACCGACATACTCCTCTGCTGGTAGCCGTTATGTCATTGTATACCGACAAATCATCATCTAACATACGCACAATATAACAAGAAATTTGAGCTAATGCTCACGAGACGCGCGAAAGCCTACAGCAGTTCCGGTTTAGTAGTTTAGCTGAAAATGGGGGTGTTCACGCTAAGTTAATATACAAATACCAAATTCTCTATCGGGATTGCATAACGATAGTTCCGTTGCGCCACCTTGTGAATGATATAGACTTGTGTCGCAGCCCGAAATCGCCAAAAAAATCCATAAAACCCCCCATTTTGGCGTTCAAGTTCATTCAAGATCATTGAATTCGGCGCCAATCGAGAGCCACTGTACGACTTCCTGTTAGTGATTAATAGTAACCTAAGCCCCATCTTGAACCTTTACTGAGATACAGCGACTTATTAGCCCAAAATAGCAAATTTTGCCCAACCCATCCCATTTAGCGGCCTCGTTCGGGGTGACCCCCTTCGAATTTATAGAAAAGCTTTACGGTTCCTGAAGCTAGAGTCTTCCAGGCAGCCGACGGTAAAGATTTGGTGATCCTATCTTGCACCGTTTTTGATTGATCCACCCGTGTGACAAACAGACAGACAGACGGACAGACGGACAGACAGAATTGCGATGACTAAGACGCGCTGAAAGCAGTAGCTGCTTTCGCGCGTAAAAATCATGAAACCCCTGATCTGGAATCGAAATCGGACGCAACTTTCTCCCCCAATTCTGGCTCAGATCCCCCCACTTTCCACCCCCCTTGGACTTTTTCTTTCCCTCTGTAGGAGAAGTTTCGTTAAGGGTGTAGATTGAAAAATAGGAGAAAGTTAAATAGAGGGAAAGTTTTGTTGAAAATGTAACCTAAATTGCCCAGTAAAAATAGGAAAGAAGTCTTGTTAAGGTGTAGATTGCTCAGAAAAAAATAGGGCGGGGACGCCGGGGAGATTTGATTTACAAAACTTCCCTCCTTTTTCACTAAGCGCAAGTTGTGCCCATCAGGTATAGAGATAGAAGCCACTGGTGATATCATATAGCAGTATCAATTATGTCGTACGAAACCGAACACGTATCGACTTTCAGGCAATTACGCAATTTGCACGTCACAGTGACGCTACTGTAATTGATTCTTGGGACTCGCGAGATCACGTGTGTTCGTTTAGTTTTTAACGCGCAACGCACGCACTGCAAAACGCAGTATTGCTACCGTAACTCGTCTGTCTGTCTGTCTGTCCGTTCGTCCGTCTGTAGTCTAATGTTGATGCACCGTGGCCACACGGGTTGGTTTACTAGGAAAATAATTAACGAATAATGAGCCTAAAGTATTTGTTTCCTGGAGCTCCCAACATCGACGATTAAGTGCTAGGGGAACACCCCAAATTCGGAGTGCAGGTGTAGCATCGCCCGGCGACATAATGATTAGGGTGTCTGGGGTAACCGTTGGTTTAACGTCGTGATAGAGGGAGAAATAAATTTCCGTAAACTTTAGCCTGTCGGAAAATATTCTTCCAAAAATGCCACATTTAAGCCTATAGAAGTCTCCTGTTTGGGACAATTTAGAGGCCCACTTAAAATGACAAACAAATATCAAGTCGGAACAACCAAAAGCAGCAGGCTCTTACTAATAGGCCTATGACTGTCAACCCACGTGCTAGGAAAAATGCTCACCGTGGTTTTTACCCGCGACAGCCGAATGCTTCGCGCATGTCAGCCATCATCAAGGCGTTCGTTCGTCAGTCCGTCCGTCTGTCACACTGTGGTACTGCGTCAAAAAAGGCGCAAGCTAGAATTACGAGATCTTCAGTGTGGGCTGTCATAAAACTCTAGATTTTCGCAACAAAATTTCCTGTTCTTGGGTAAAGGGGTTTCTCTTGAACGAGGGCGACAAAGAGGGTTACCCCTTTAAAAAGACGTTATTTTGCCGTTATTGGCTCGTCTGGTGTGAAAACGGTTGCATATAGGTATAGACATGCTGCTTATCATAACAAGCACTGGTAACAGGCTTTTTAGATTTGTCAACATCGATGACTTTGAACGACTTTAAACTCACAAAATAGCGGTTTGGGTGATTTTTTTTTCACAATTTCTGGCTACAGCGCACATTTCAAGACTGAATTGCGACGAAATGGCTGGAGATAGTCCAAGTCAACCTGCATATGCAATTTTCAGCATTAAACGTAGATTTTAGCAGTCTAAGTCACAACTTTCTAGGTTCAAAGAGGCCTGTGCAGGCAGGCTTCAAACAAGGGCACCCTTAAAAAGTGGTTATTTTACCATTGTTGGCTCGTCTAGCACAGATAGGCACAGACATGCTGCTTATCATAGGCTAACTAGCACTGGTGACGAGCTTTTTAATGGTGTCAAGAACGATAACCTTTAATGACCTTGAACCTTCAAAATAAAGCGTGTTGATGTTTTTTTTGCTATTTTTGGCTGTTGTGCACATTTCAAGGCTGAATTGCGACGATATGGATGGAGATAGGCCAAGATAACCTAAAACCGGAACTGCTAAGGCTGTCGCGCGTCTCATGGGCTTTGCTCAAATTACTTGTTTTTCTTATTCGTTGCGTCCTTCGACCATGCAGTAACGAGCCTTTACGCACGCCACTGTCAAAGTAGGCTTAGGCGCTACCGGTATATAAAACGTCAACCCCGTCACGACATGTCATGAGGCACTACACAAAGTCACGCAATCTTTCCACCTATACGGGCAACGGGATCAATGAATGGCAAACCCTCCTTCAGTTCAGATGTGGGCGACGGAAAACGAACAAACGGACATGTAGGGTGGGCCACGCTTGCTGACTATTATTGTTTGTTTTTCTTGCATTTGTATTTCACAAGGTAGTGCAGTGGCACAGATAAAGTGTGGTGGGATATTTAACAACATCTTTATTGCTAATTGTCCACAGAATTTTGAAAATCGGTCAATAATCGACGAAGATATAGACAGAAGTAAAGTGGCACGTTTTTATAGTTCCACGGTATATAAAGAGTGAAATACAATGTATAGCACTATAGTAAGCCTATACTTTTAGTCCTGTCGTCTACACAGTCATCATCGTTATTGGTGGTACTGGACGCAGGACATAATAAGTCCTCTGTGTCCAGATCTTCATAATCAGAGTTGGAGCTCTTTTTTGTAGCAAAAACGAACTGGCTGATTTTCCCATGCTTTGCCCAGTCTTGATTCAAACGTCTGGATATTTCTAGATGATACAACAAATTCAGGTAAAGCGTTTCACGGTTTTACTACTCTGACGGAGAAACAATTTCTTCTAATTTTCGTCTTACTGTGTTGTGTAACTAATTTTAAAAAAATGACCTCTTGTTCTATTGTCTTGTGCCAACTGTAGAATGCCTTGCGAGATATCTCTGTCTGTGTAGAGTTTTATAAAATTCAATCATGTCTCCACGATGACGTCGATATTTCAATGTTGGTAAATTCAGCTTTTTAAGTGGCTGCTCGTGTGATAAGCCACGTAGAGATTTAACTTCTTTAGCAGCTCGTCTCTGGACTTTCTCGACTTCTTCAATATCTTTCATTTTAAAGGAAAAGAATATAGGCCTATCATCATCATATATTCGTTTAATGTAAAGTTGACAAGCGCAACTTTCAACAACGCACAAGATACATAATAAATCCAAAAGCATGCAAGCGGAAGCGTCTCATGGTTTGTCCAAAAGCTAAAAACAATTTTAACGAAACATACTTTCAAAAACTATCGTTGCAGACAGAACAAATGAGTGGATTTATGGCTAAAAACATTAAAAACAGACAAACAAATCGAGTATCGTAATAGGTTTGTTAGGCACCCCATATTCCAAATGTGGACGTACCAACGATTTGAACAGTACTGACAATCAAGTTGTGTGAATGTCCTTCGAATAACTGCCATTTTACTGTTAGCTTTATGAGTTATCTTGTAAATGTGCTCAGAAAAATTCAATGTAAACAGTCAATATGAATTCCAAGATATCGTTCAGTGTTGCTATTCTGTAAGACAAATTCATTACCAGATTTATCAGTCATTGTATACTTTGACAATAGGCCTAACTGTGACCTACCAATTGACGTGAACACACATTTTTGGGGGTGAAACAGTAAATGCCACTTTTTCGACCATGAATCCAGAATGTTTAAATCTGACTGTACCAGTTGAACATCAGAGGGATTCACAATTTCTCTGTTAAACTTTGTATCATCTGCAAATAGAAATAATCTTGATATTACTGCATCTGGCAAATCAAGTCATGTGCAGCGAAGGAGAATAAATTCGAAAAGGCGTTCAGCGTACGAAAGATTGGCGAACTATAAACCAATTTACGATTTGTCGATCAGCAAAGCATAGTATACACGATTGCAATAATTAACTATTGGCGTCGATAGTAAGTTTGCGTTGACTTTTCAATTCTAACACCAAGAGATATAGTCCATTATCATGGAAATGTATTTAAACTCCCTTTTGGGCATGCACACATGTGTGCTCACAAAACAGCTGATAAGTTACGATGATTGGAGCGTGTTTAAACCTTATCAATAATGCAATCGATCGGCCTAGCCTATACTATCAAACGATCACAGCCCCAGTTTTATACGGACATTCAGCACGCTTCGATAAAAGACGGCCTTTAATTTCCTAGCTCCCTTCCCCCTCATGTTCCCATTGAAATGAATCTGTAGGCCCAATGACGGTTACCAGGAAGGGTACGTGCCATGTTACGCCTACGCTCGTACGTATTTCTATTAGCGGCCAGAACAAATAGCCGTGTCCCTCCCCCATTTCCCCTGGTAGTCACGTGACTACCAATTGTTTATTAGGCGTTGCCATGACAACAGCGGCTGAAGCAGGCTGCAGTCTATTTGTGCATTGGAGCGAATCGATAGGCCCTATAAAGCCTACAGCGGGCGGGGGCCGGCTGTGGCAGTAACATCCCGTAGCCAGAGAATAGACAGATCGAATATCGACGAACTTGTGGATGCTTCAATGCTAAGGCCTGCTTGTCTACTGCATTTCTGGACCCGTGACCCGGGAGGTCTTTTTACGGAGTGGCACCTGCCATATGCCGTTGTCATCCAACAAACAAACCGTATACGCGTAAAACCTTAACACCAACCTGGCGGGAAAAAAGAAAGACGTCACGTACCCATGAGGAATTGGAGGCTGAGTCAATCTATAGTCGGTGTGCTGAAATAGGCCTAGAACTATAATATATTTAACTTTAAGCCCAAAGTCCATTATGCTATCTGGTCCGAGACCTGCTTGAAACCTGCTGGAGACCTGCTCGCTAGCAAGTCTCAGACTTGCGTGATAGTGTCACTTCGTCCAAAGTCCACCATGCTAGCAAGTCAGAAGACTTGTTCGCGCCCATGAACTTCATTGACCTGACCTGAGCAGTGTGACCTGACCTGTATTATTTGTGTACGTAAACATGGCCGA
>Ga0056128_1000921_pt1 | contig 30268 bp, 16 predicted proteins | sample WorMetLIZISLAND2_FD_71113 | JGI IMG/M metagenome (GOLD analysis project Ga0056128, IMG submission 71113) | Marine gutless worms symbiont microbial communities from Max Planck institute for Marine Microbiology, Germany - Olavius geniculatus... ... | reverse complement strand
CTTTCCCTTTTTTCTGTCCTTTTCTTTTTCCCTATGCTTCTTTTCTTTATAAGTAACTTCTCTCAATGCAGCTAGGAGGTCTGGGGAAGCGCTGTCAGCTCCCTCAGTGCGGTCCGGGAAAAATTGCTGCTAGCTTTTACAAGGTATTTACGGCCATTTAAAATTACCCAAAGTCGTTAATTTTTTATCAACTTTTTTTATCCATCTGCCAAATTATTCTTGCGCTTTGGGGGTCTTATAAGCGTATATACTTTTAGTCCTTTGAGGCTCTTTGCAAGCTCTATAGTAGGCAACCAGCAACCCCATCCTTGTGGGCGCTGCTGCGAAATCCTAAAGCACGCTGCTGAGTGACTGTTGTTGAGTTTCATCATATGCAACAGTTTAAATCAGCAAATGACAGTCCGCATCCGTTACACTAGTCCCTTTATACATTCTTTTGCAAGCACATGCTGAATGTACCAGTTTCGAAATATTGGCTTCAGAAACATTTACAATAGCTAAAGTGTATTTATGGTCATTCCTTAGCAACTATTTGTTGACTCGTAATCAAAGCATTTACTAACCGACTGAGAGCATATGTGGGTATGATGTGGGCTTAAGTGACCTTGAACAACCTTTCAGTTTTAACAGCAACATGCAATAGTTATTCAGTAATTAAGTGCTTGTGTTGTGTCATGACATATGTGCTGCGCGATATACCGACTGACTGACTAACTGGCTGGTTCATAAAGATGCAAGAAACGTGCACCAACACTGCATAAAGCGATATCAGAAATAACACAGCGAACAGATATATGCACAAATTTACTAAACAAATATCAAGGCAGTCTAGTGTGTGTTAGTTGGTTCTACTTTTTACTCTATTGAAGAGCATGCAGCTTTAAGCTCAGCTATATATAAGACTGCCTTGCTGTGCGGCTGTGCCGCTTATTCGTTTTATGTGCGTTATGTCACTGTTAGTTGATATTGTGAGCAACTAAAATGTACGCATGTGTATCGTATAGCACAGTATGTATTACGTCTACGGGCTACAAAAATCGTGGATATGCAGAGTTTCGTTGCGGCATGCATAAGTAATATATGTAGCAGTCTGTTATTATGTAACGGTTGCAGAGTTTTCAACGCCGGGAAACGATTGATGCGGCGGCCGATAGATCGTCAGCAGCAGCAGCAGCCGTCGTCGGGCGGCTATCTCGAGTGCAAAACGACGCCATTGCGACCGCGAGTACCCCTCCTCCTCCTCGTCTTCCCCACCCACTAGGCGGCGCAGGTGCCCGTAGTTCCCCCTGCCTCCGCTTGGCGTCGCCGCGCGCCCGGCCAGCCTGCCAGCAGACCTTCAGTCGGCGCTCAGCGCGGCCTGGCCGCCAGTCAGTTTTACGATCGTCGTCGTGGGCGCCGGACGCGCCAGTTTATGTGCGCCATAAACTGACGACCGAACGTCTGTCTGTCTGAGCGCGCGCTCGTGCAGACGGTTGTTACATCATCATCATCATTGTGTCACCGCCGTCTGACCACCTACAGCCCCACCGCACGCCGGCTGATTAACTAACTCGTGCCGCTCCCTCTTATTCACTGACTGCTCGCAATGAGTTCATATTTGATAAACGCCTGCATGAGACAAGCGCCTCCCGATGTCACACGTAACAAGGACTTTGCATCATCATTCGCAGCCGCCGCAGCCTCGGTGACGTCACACGCCCAGCCCGCCAGTGACGTCATGTACCACCACCTGACTGACGCCGCCTACTACGCCAACTACAGAGCCCCGGTGTCGACCGGAGTGTCGCCGACCGGCTTCGGTGGGATGAACGACAAGCTGCTCGGTGGTGCGGGGAACGGTGGATTCCAGGGGTACGGCGGGGATCCCGGTTCACCGCTGGGTGGCTACGGCAGCGGCTCGGCGGAACTGCAGTACAAGCCTACGCCGGCATCTCTGCACAACGGACTGCGAGGTTCGCACCAGCATGACACCACATCGACGAGCACACAACAGTTGACTCATCGTCCGCCGTCCGTCGCCGCGCCGCAAGTGCAGGTAAGGAAAACCTAGCTAGAAGATGCAATAATATATCATATTAAACCTAGATAGAGAAAATTCAGCGCATATTTTACGATGCTTTAAACATCCAGCCATTAAGCTACTACAACGTCGGCAGGAGATGTTTTTGACCGGTCTATATACCGGCTGGCTGCCGGCAGGCTGAGACTATACCACAGCTGTACTCGATGTTCCGGCGCTATCGCAAAACTTCCTTCGCTCGAATACTAAGGTTATCCCTAACCCTCTAACCCTAAGCCTAAGCCTATAGATCGATAGCGCGCGAAGTTACCTTGCTAGCCGCCGGCATGCGATTCCTATAATGGTTTAAATAAGCGATTTGCAGCATATCTACCGAAAAGCTCCGTTGCCATTTTGGTATAAATTTTGCGCAACCACTTTTAAGAAAGTACCGCGGCTTCGAATTCAGAATTGGTCTGTAGTTATTTTTATCGGTTTATTGTTTTATTTACTTTTGTAAGTCGTAATAACTGTGTCGGTCAGAGTTAAATGCTGCAGAAAAATAAAAGGAGTTACGCCGGGTTAGAATTAGAGTCAAAGTTCAATATTGTACACGGTTTTGTCGTCCAGAAGGCGTTTAATTGCGACTAACGTACACATTTTGTTTACACATTTATGGCATCGTTTCTCGCTGAATCTTGCGCCGTGTGGCGCAGGTGCCGCTGTCTGGTGGACTGGTGGAGGAGAAGTCGTCGTCGCCGCCGCTGTCATCTTCTCCAGGTAGCAGCCCGCCTCTGCCGGAGACCGACCAGGGAACAACCGGTGGCACCGGGACTGCCGGGTCTGATACCAGTGACGCTACAGTCACAACGAACGATGATGCGGGCGCGTCACAGCAGCAGCAGCAGAGTCCGAATGAACCTCTCATCTACCCCTGGATGAGACGCGTCCACTCCGGACACGGCGGTTAGACTACATGTACATTCAACTTTATTCATTTTACCGTGCATGATGATAGCACATGAATAATAACTCAATAAGTCAAATAAACATCAAGGCGAAATAACAGGAAAACATCCGGCAACTCAGACAAGCTCTTTATAAACTATTAATATAATGCAGTGTAGTGTAAATGCGTCAATTTGAGAGCGTTGTGGGTAGTTAGCTAAGGTTCGGTGCATGCCCTATTGATGACAGAATGAAAACGGTACTGTACAAAAGGTAAATAAAGAACTGGATAAAATTAAAATGACTGCAGTTCTGCAAATTAGCACCAAGAGTCCTCTTAGTAGCTAGTACTGTTAATAAATTTTAAGAACGACTGCTTTTCTATTATTCGTGTCAGGGTCCTCGCAGACGAACTGTGGTGATAAAACAAACAAATCCAAACTGCACAAAAAATCGAAACCGAGTATGGAAATGTCGAAACGAGATTTAAGTAAGTTTCGCTACAAATTGTACATCTGAACATCAACCGACGCTGCTCGTTTAACGCACAATTCTTTACGTGTTTTGGCTTGCAAGTGATAAGTCAGTAACGCCACAGCATCATCAAGCGTTCTGGTGTTTTGCTCAGCGCAGCTAGATCCAAAAAGCCAAAATTTTGATATAATATGCTGCAAAATAGTTCAAGACACGGGCGTCGCAATATATTTGGGCTTTGACGGAGTCGCTTGTCTTCAGATTTTCGTGACGAATCCCGTGTTTTTCACGCGTTGCATGAGTTCTTCTTTGATAACCTAACGTTTTCCGTTTCGAGCCGTTTGCAAACAATTTCCAAATAGATCAATAGGCTTATGAAGAAGACTTGCGTGTTACAGATACCGCGATATTGTTATATTGATCATTATAGGCCTAGGTCTAACACTGTTATGTGAAAAATCCAACACTAGGCCTATCTCATGTTTCATTTCAAGCATCAGAGTCTGCACTTGCTCATTAGACTGCTTAGGCCCTACTTACATACTTATTTATTTACTGGAACTGGAATCATCGGTCTGCTCTTGATCTCGATAGTCAGTGTTTGAGATTTTGATCTTCTTTCTCTATAATGGAGTATCTGCACTCTGCAGCCACAGCGCGATGCGTGGCTACAATTTACTGCTGCAGCGGTTGTTTGCGCGACGTGAGTGGCGCCACCTCGGGAATCAATTCTAACTAAACGGTAGTCTGCCGAATGCGACTCGGGCACTGCTGAGAGCCTGAAACCGTATAGTGAGCTTAAATTTCCGGGGTCACAGACTCACAGTGCCTAGCTAGGAACCACAAACAAAATTACGTTTATACAAGACTGTAAAATAGAAAAGCAAACTAGCAAAGGTATTAGACCCGCAATTTTTTTCAGCCATTAGCAAAGACTTTGCAGTTTATTGTCTTCCATAATCTTCCATCGACTAATTCGTAGCCGACCGTACTTAAGTAACGGTCGAGCTATTGGCATGGTTGTAGTCTGTCCGTCTGTCCGTCTTCTGTCACAAATGTATTGTGGCTAAACGGTAAGTCGTAAGAGGTTGGCGATGGTAGCGACTTCCCATAGGCTGTCAATAGTAACCATGTCTCCATCTGCAGCGGTTTGGCCGCAATTTTCAGTGGAAAGTTTCAAGCTATAAATAACCTTATTTCGGAAACGGCGAGAGATAGGACTATAGTTACTATTAATCATTAATAGGAAATGGAATACGCTCTGTCAGATGAGATGGAAATCATTGATTTTGGATGACCTTGAAGGTCACTGACAAGCAGTATGGTCGGCTATCATAGCGACAGCTGGGTTTTTTTCTTGTACTTTGCTATTTTTTAGTCTGCTGGGCCTATCTGCTTTTGTATATTTAATCTCTTCTGTCTTTACTAGCGGCGTAGCGTGCATAATTTCTGATTTAGCTAGACAAAATAACTAGCACTTAACACAGCGAGCACATCGAGTATTTTTTTGCTTTTTCTCTCAATGCGGCCATAGTCACGTGCTATACGCCTGTGATAGACTTCCTGTGGTAAGATAAACTTCTATTGTGGAAGCTATCGGGTCGAAATCCAACACATTCAGCTTTAGAATGTGTATGATTTTGTACATATTCCACGATAGAAACACGTACGCTATTTTCACGGAGTGAGCAGAAAGCGGCAGCTTCAAAGCAACAGATAAGAGAGTGCAGCGCATTCAGTCACGCATAAAATAACACTTTTAATGCGATTTCGTCTCAGTTATTTAAGAAACACTCATATGTACTTGCGATAATCAATGGCCATAAACTAGCGGATACAGCGCGGCACAATAGGGCGAATACCTGAGTTACGCTGTAGAATGGGATAGACCAATTAATATTATCAAGTGCATGCAAACACATAGAGCCTAGTGCTTGTAGGAAGTGTATCTGTATGTTTTTTTTCTGTATTAATTCAACAAACACAGCATGAATAGCGGCGATGATAGGTGAGAATTTTTACTAGCCGAGGACAAAATACTCTGCAAGCATGTCGACTGGGTTCATTCGCAACGCGGGTGGCCGATTACCTGCCTGTATAGGCCTATGCCTTCTTGCCAGGTGTTCTCCAGTTAATTCCGCATTATATCCCATGCATGCAAGTTTAGTCAAACGCCCTTTAGCTCAGCAGCGTTTTCGGTCAAAGGCCTTTTATTTCCAATACTGCACGATAGTGTATAGCATGTAGTTCTTGCACGTACTGACAGTGAAAATGGCACACCTTACCTTACCTTACCTTACCTCCGGGGTGGACAGGCTCTTACACCTGCCCAGCGCTGAGGCCGTATCAGCTCGGCCCAATGCGCGTCCAACGTTACTACTTTTTCTCGCAAAACAGTGGCGTATTTAGCAGCGCGGGCTTTTAAAGTTGTGGTGCCACGCCACTTTTGTTTGACTATTTAAGCTGCACTAATTTTGGCCAGTTAATTATATAAAAAAATAATAGAATTTGTTACCACCAGATGTCATATATTAAACGCTAAAATCCATCAAATTCGATTTTGGCTGCTGCTCCGCCCCAAACCCCGTTGGGGAAGCTTATAGCGCTCTTCCAGACCCCCCAGCTGGATTCAAAAGGTCCTATACTTTTAAGGGGAGAGACGGAAGAGAAAAAGGGAGGGGAATTGACAAAAGGGAAGGAAGGGAAGGAGAAGGAGACTGAAAGAAAGGGAATGGGAGAAGACGGGAAGGGAAGGAAGAAAAGTGGGAGGAAGAGGAAAAGGGGAAGGCGTCCTCGTTGAAGGAAGGGGTAGTTGCCTCCTGGTGCTGAAATGGGATGGAAGTCCTTGTCTCTGATCGCTTTTAGTTTATCTGTTGAAGGTTAAAAGGTAAAATGCTGTCTAGATAGCTTTTAATAGTAATGCGTGTTAGAGCTACAGAGCGTCACCTGTCATATGGGGTTGCACAGTGTTTTCTGCCATCGGACACAGGCTAACGCACCTTGCCTTGATCCCAGACATATAGACCGGTACTCGATTTACACCCTAGAGGGATTGAAGGCTGAGTTGACGTTGGTGTAGTTAGTTATATACTGTTATAATTTATCTGACCGCAAACAATCACCCATCCGAGTAGTAATCACTCGATAGCGATCTGATCGGGAATCGAACCCACGACCTTTTGATCGTGAGTGCAACGTCCTAGCCACCCAAGCATATGTAAGCGACAATGGAATGGGTGCGTCTGTATGCGTTGCAGATGGAGCGAACGGCGTGGACGGCAAGCGCACGCGGACGTCTTACACTCGTCATCAGACGCTCGAACTCGAGAAGGAGTTTCACTACAACCGCTACCTGACACGCCGGCGCCGCATCGAGGTTGCTCATCAGCTTAGCCTGACCGAGCGTCAGATCAAGATCTGGTTTCAGAACAGACGGATGAAGTGGAAGAAGGACTACCGCTTGGCACACGCGGCCGCCAAGGCGGCACAACCGCCGCCGCTACCACAGAACACGACCTCTCTATCAGCGGGACCTCATCATCACCACCATCATCATCAGCAGGCACCCCCGCTGAGTATTCTGCCGCCGATCGCGCACGCGCACCACTTTCTGCCGCAGCACGCCGCCACCGAACTCGGCGCCATGTACTGCTGCAGTAAAAAATAGTCCGTGCGCGGCGCGGCGCGATGGGAACTGATCGAGTGGAGGCAAGAGTGCATACTATAGAACCTGTAATGAATAGTACAGGTGTTCACGTATGCCGCGGTGAACGGGTACTGCAGTCGACCCGCAGGCCTGCAGCGCCCGATCGAGGTCAACTAAAACGGGGAATTTCGTTTTCGGCCAAAACTAGAAGTACGGTCGACAATGGCCGCCGACATTTGGCTGAAAACGAATATCGACCGAAAGTCAGGTTTTCTTCACATCCGGCGCCAAAACCGAGACCAAAACTAAAACCAAAATTCGGCAAAACTTTTTTGCCCGAGACACGTTGCTTCTGTCCTGGCTTAACTCAGTGACTTTCTTTCCACAGTTATCATCCATTACAGACTTAGACTTATTGTCAACTTTTTCGGTATTCTTCTGCGCTGAAAGTTGAAGAGAAGGGGTAGCAAAGCTTGCAGGGAACAGAAGAAACCGATACGACCTAAAGTTTGTTTATAATAATAAGGGTATAAATTGGCAAGTAGATGGCACAAAATGTTTGAGGAAAAAAACTGCAAAGTCACACGATCTACGTAACATTTGTAGTAGGCTATAGGCCTATCTATCACTCGTCAGTCGTTAACGATTGCTTATGCATGGAATGGGAAGCCGCAGATTGTAATGCGAAACGTCACGGTCATAGATACCACAACATGCGGCATGAGCTAAACGTATACTTATAATGTAAAATAAGTTTGGTCTATTTTCATTTTAGCTTCGCTATTTCCTTCTCGGCATTATAGATCGACTTAATTCGTAGATCCAACGAATCTGTGCTGTGTCATAATGTCGTTGCTCTTGGACGTGAAATCAAAATATTCCAATAATATGCACGTCTGCAGTTCCGGTGGAATGTGCGATCCCTGCCTGCCGCGAAGTGGCACTGCGGCTTGGGGATACCTGTAGCGGACTGCGAATCTTCATGGCGCATTGCCGCACGAAGCCGTGCAGGAGGGCGCATGTAGGTATGCAAAACCCATCTACCGTCAGAGTGTGTATTTGCTTACATGTAAGCTTGTACTTTTCAACAATCATTGCTGAATGTATACAACGCGGACAGCCACACAATGCACACTTAGAATACAGTGCACAATTCAACGGATGCTGACGTTTTTGAAAGCCACAATAAATTTCAGCCGAAAGCCTCAGAACTACTTTTGAATGTCGCAGAAAATTGTGTGATGCGAAAATCAGACCAGGCGTTTATTTCGTTTAATATGTAACAGTGTGCATTATAAGAAAAACGGTAATGATAATATTTGTTAACCCACACCCTTTAAGGGTAGATGGCGCTTTTATAAAACACGTTCTAGTCAGGGGTGTGGTCTTAAACAACGAATTGGAGGTTATACCTCCAGGTTGTACCGTTGTAACTACAGCTATAATGGTAAAAACGCATCTGGTTACGCGTTTTTTGATGTAGATTTTTGTTAGCAAAAAGTACGGAGATGAGTTTTTTGGTCGGGAACAATGGGGCCCCCACTTGGCGCACTGTCTCCACAAGTTGAGTGTGTAGCTTCTATGAATGATTGGTCAGTTGGTTGTATAGTGCGAGAACGTTTTAAACGTCATGTTAAACAACGCTGCGTGTATAAAAGAGCACCGGGTGTGTTTTATATATAGTAGGCCGGGAAAAACCCGTCGTCATGATGAATATGCATGAGCGTGTCAGTCGTGTGAGTGTTGTATTGCGACTGTAGTGTACACACGGCATTATTCTTAGTACGAGTACGTTTTTATTAACCCTTTCCAGCACAGATTCTCTGGAATAGGCCTATAGGTCTGTATTTTACATTCCCGTTCCCATGCAATTAATTCTTATTCTCTCCAATTTACTTTACTTTATCTGATTACATACCTACAAGGGTGTCGCTAACTTGCCTGATCGTCGACCTCTCCGTTTTGCTGGCACCAGCCGTCTGGCATTGCCTCCGATCAAGTTGACAGCCGATCTTTTCGGTTTGTCGGCCCGCGGACCTCGAACGATTTGCCAGACGAAATGACTTCAGCTGAATCTATGAATCGATTATATATCTCTCTCGTTAGCGACTCAAAACTCACCTATTCACGAATTTTTTTCTGTGTATTTTTTGGACTGGACTTTATCTTACCTTACTTGTCTCTATGGACCTAACAGTTGTTTGTATTACTTGAGCCACTTTAAAAATCCTGGATTGATTCATTGATTGAGTGTTTCATAAAGAAGTCAAATCAATTTGACGCCCTAAGAAATTTACTTTTACTTTTCGGCCCTACTGGGCAAAAGTTTATCAGAATCAGTACATAACTTTTTGAGCAATCTTGCAAAAGACATACAAACTAACACTCAGCGTGATCGGAGTCGAAAAAGAGGGCTTTAACGAAAACCCCAAAAATCTAGGGTATTGATATCTGAACAAAATCGGAAGCAAAAATGGGGATCGCGATGGGGCGTTGTCTGGCCCTAACGAGGCCTACCGTGTGGTGAAAAAACGCGCAAGTTTAAGTACACTCGAGCGCGGCCTAAGCTGGAAAGGGTTTGGCAAGTATTAGTGGTAGTCACCTTTAGTGAGTTATCACTTGCATAGCCTAACTTGACAGTTGCTGTCTATTTTGGGGTAAACATTTACTATTTGTGTGTACAATCGCCCCAGTGTAATGCGCCGATATGTGTGTATGCAAACGCCGGGGGCGTAGCCGGCATATAGATTTTAGAGAACGCATAGAGGGCTAAAAATACGAGTCCTGCAAGACGCTGAGGGATGAAAGTTGCAATTTTCTGACAAACAGGCAATTTTTTGATAAAGAAGATTATGGGTGCTCCAAAACTTGAGTTTGTTTCAAAATTGCTCAAAATTAAAAAAAAATTATCCCAAAATGTTGCATTTTTTGAAACAAAATTTACGACAAGCTAAAATTTATGGGGCTATAATGCCGTTTATTGTTCCCCTTTATATACGAGTTCGCTGTTAAAGCATGTGGCACAATTGACTACGATTTTGATACCATTTAGGGGACCCAAATTTATGGGTGAACTTTCGCCATAAATCTGATTCACTTGTCCCGCAAAGAGTAACCTTGCATTTGTACAATTTGAAAATAAAAACGTGGCCTTAATGGATGAACGGGGGGTACTCAGGGTAATTGCTCTTTTTTTCTTCATGAAGGCTACGCCACTGATGAGCAGTAATAAATATGTATATACAGCTATTCACGCTATAGATAGCCTATATAGCTTTAGCTCTGTAGTTGTCGCTTTTATAATTACGAAGGGTAACTTTCTATGCGGCGTATAGGGTATACTTTGCTGTTTTCTTTTTTCGTTGTTCGGCGAAATCTTTTCAAGCGTTTGTCGCAGCTTGCGCAACACTTCAGAGTCGAAAAACTGTTTTGGGCGTGAATGTCCTCAAATTCAAGAACATCTGCTGTTGTTGCGCGCTTTTTCCGAGCCGCCGTGTACATAATATAGTAGTCGAGCTTGATATTGTTGTCACACCGTGTGCGTATATGTTATGTAATGTTTGCATCGGTAAAAGCGGTATGTCAATCAATCAATTTTACATTCAGTCTATAATGTAGCCTATATGCAAGGTTGTTTTACGCATTCAGCGGCCACCGCAATTGCAGAAGGTGCTGGGCGATTTCAGAGTCGAATGTATTCCAATCGATTCGATTTGATTGTCCTGTTTGATTTCTTCGATAGCGCCTAATAGATGATTTAAATGGTTTATTTACGTTGACACTTATATGTACCAGCATTTCGTTAAATTGCTTCATTTGTAGTTCATGATGCAGTAATTTTAGCAAAGCCAAGGCAGATCGAATGATTTTTCAAAGCAATGCCCAAAAGTTGTTTTCGTGTAAAACATAGAAATGTATTGTCTTATATACTGAAGTACCACAATAATAGTGATAATGCTAATGTCTTTGTCACTAAATTTTCTTATTTAGCTCGCTGAAATATAAAGTGATTCATCGTTTTTTTGTAGAATAGACGGCATGAAAATCACATGGCTTATTATAGCTATGGTTATACGTTATGGTTATTCGCAATTACCACAGAACGATATGGGCTTTACAATTTTACATATCAAAGTAGAACTTGAAGCTGTTTCGCTTGCTACTTCGATATCGAATCGAACCGATCAGAAATTTCAGAAGATCACCCAGCACTGTTGGTTTGGTTCAGAAGCAATAGTAATAGCATGGAACTTGCGGTGGCCGTCTGCTGAGGTAATAGCACCAGGGTACCGTTGCTTTCTTGCATGCAATTCAATCGTAGTATCTTTAATCTATTGTACATATAACATGTGCAGTGATATATACTGTTAGCATATACAATCTATACACGTGCTGCATTATTATCGCTGTTTTTCTCGCGGCCTGCAGTCGCTGTAAGGGTAAACAACGAACAATGTGTGCTGTTGCGAAATATTCTTATGCACGCAGGCGCCTGTACGCGCATAATTAATGCTATAAAATATGCGTTCGTTTACACGTGTGTGAACGAAAATGTTGTTATTGTGTAGGCAACGTGCGATCTTAGATTTAATGAGATCTATCTGCGCATGCGTCGATTAAATTGGAGCAGTAGTTGACAGACGGCCGGGCCGAAATTTACGGACCATGTACATGGGTTAATAAAATGGGTTAATTAATTACGCGTAAATACAAAAAAAACAATAAATAAATACGTGGCGGGTTCTGTATAGTAAAAAGAAAGTGAAATCAGCGACAGTTGCTTTGATATAATGTAAGCATATAGCCTATGTTTAGTGGTATGTATTTTATTATACATTTTTTATTCCAAACATAAAGCCCTTTAGCTCCATGACTCCATGGTATACGGCACACAGTTTGCCTGTTTTGAGGATAAATAAAATTGTATATATAGCTACCGAAACGTAGCCTGTACATTTTTCATCTGCACAGTTCCGTTATGCGCGCAGACACTTTTATAAGGGTTCTTTTTTATTAAATGGCAGACACTGTTTTAGAGATTGCTTATATACGTATAATGTCCACTGGTGAACTTTTAATCTCAAATTATCTACGAAATTACACAAACATAAAAGCCTGATATTTTTCGGGATGAGGAGGTAATCCAACATTATGTCAAATTGTTTAGGCTACAATGTGACCTGGATCTGCATGCCGTGTTTTATTTTAACACTTTCGTTGATTGTATACTGCGCATCACTGTCGTGTTGTATGTTCGCCTGCTCTCCACGTCGTTATAATCACTATAATGAGATTTATAATAATAATAATAATTGCTATTATTGATCGTGTTATTAGCCTAGGGTAACGTAACGTCGTAGCTTAGCGAGTTATAGCGTATTATAGTGTCTCCCCCTGTTGAACTGAACTGAACTGAATTGAGTGAAGAAGGGAACAACGAGGTGCATTATGAAACACTCCGCGTGGTCGAAGTCGAGTGGGGGAGCTTTGCATGTAGAACAATTTCAAACGATAATGATGGTTACTGGCCATCATGCATGCTTTGTGTGACATTGTTAGTTGGTCGTTTATTCATACGAATACGTCTATACATAACAAACGCTGCAGTTCGTAATTTTTCCGCTCTTTCGGTGATGAAAAATAAAATGACGAGTTCTCGTCGTGCATTGTTTATTGATTTTTGGTAGTTATTTATTTTATTCAACGTGACAATCAATCGTACAGAAGACTAGAGTATAGGCAAAGAAAGCAAAAGAAAAAAATATGCAGTATCTAGACGTACACAAAAATTCAGTATGGCAATCTACTTTGTTTATATTGGTGTATGTATACAGGGTGGTCCAAAAATAAGTCACAAAGTTTTTTTAGTGTAAATGCATAAAATACTGACTGATTTGGAAACTTTTTTATTTACGGATAAATTTACAATATATTCAACTTTATTCACCATGAAATGGTAGTACATAAAAAGAAGAAAAACAACAACACAAACATAATATTCAATATTCAAAAACAGTTTTTTGAGATTCCATTTTATGTCAAGCGTTTCTATACACTCAATGTTGCAAAAATAAAAACAGACTTGTAGCAAAAGTCAATTTATTATCATTTTACTCAAGCAAAGACACAAAACGCCATAACAAGAAAAATAAAAATTTGTTTTTTTTTATTTATATGTTTAATTGTCATTATGCATGTTGGTAACTTAATATGGAAACTATTCAAAATAATACTGACGCCGTTTTGTACGTAAAAAATCTAGTTTTTAATAGTTTACACACGACAATATGACAGTTTTTAATAGGAGTTTGTATTATAAAAATATTAGTATTAAATAAAACATATGCCTGAAAAGTAAAACTAAAACGAGGCTGTAACGTCAGTGTAATATATACACAAGTAATCATTAAAAGCATTTATTTTTTGATTTAAAAAACAAAGTCTCGACCGGACCTGCTTCGGACCAAACCTGCACTGAAGGTCACCGGCAAGTCCTTGGAAAGGTTTTTCCCTGATTATTTTGTTTGATGCTGTTGTTAAAGGCATTTGCAACGAGTAAAAGTATATTGAGCTTTACGGCAAAAATGTTTGCCAACGGTTATGCAAACTTTAATTACTTAAAAGTCTCCTGTACATTATAAACGTTATTAAAATTACTTAGTTGACACTTTTACTGATAACTACATGGCTTAATCTAATCTTAATTTTCATTAAAATTTAACCCTAATTTAACGATGTTTAAATGTTTTCTATTGCTTTTTCGAAACCTAAGTATATGCATTAATATATTTTGTTGAAAAAATAAATTTTACTTTTTGATTTAGCAAGCAATAAGACTAACACGTAAAAGACTAAAAAACTATAAATCATGAAAATCACCAACGTCAACCAAAATTTGTCAAATTTAAATGTTTTATATATTGTATAAACTAACATTTTGTACTACGTTGTATAAATTGGAATTCGTTACTATAAAACCTGGTTATTTTTTTTGACTCTAATATGACTTTAATTTTGATGCACTGTACAGCATGAAAGAAAAACGCGTCGTAGTTTTATTAGTTGTTTTTTTAAAATTATAATAAATATACATAACCGTTGTATAAACTTTAATTTTAAAAAAACAACATTTAACATTGCTACTATTTGTTTGTTTATCATAACATTCTGCTTTATTATATATAGCATACATTTCTGATGCTTGTATTAAAACAGTTGTTTTTGCTATACTTATAATTACATCAACGGTTTTCATTTTGTTGAAACTTACTTGTGTACGCTGTGTAGGCTCAGTGCAAAACAAGCCTCTTACAAATAAAAGCTTAACCACTAATATGTAGAAATAAACGCGGTAACTATGTTTACGGCCGTACAAATAACAGAGTCGCGGCTTTAGCCGGTACGATGTTCGTACGGACCGGCTAAGGCCGTCCAAGACGGCTGTCGGATAAATAACCGGACCCGGTAAGACCAAATATCCGGAAATCGTATAAATAGCCGCAAGGCTATTGATACGGCTGCCGTATAAATATTTTGTGCCATAAATAAAATCAAATTTTATATATATTTTAGAAAATCTAGACAATTTAACCATAAAAAGTAACATGATATTTAGTACGAACATTTTATTTTACATAATACATATAGTGCATTACAGTTTATTAAATTAATGCTTAAATAAGTTGTATTTATTTTAATTCTTGCACTATGCTACTGGTGAATGAGGATGCATAAATTAATAACAAAAGTATTATCATTTACTTAGTGCATGCCCAAGCTAAAAATGTTCGGCTACTTATTTACTATTTACACTGTGTATCGGAATAAAGTAACCCCTTAGACATTGTACAATAAAAATGTCAAATTTGAACAAATTTCAATAAAATTTTATACACTTAATTTCCAATAAATTGCTAAAAAGATCACGAAATTTCGTTGAAAAATATTATTTCCCAGCGAAGTTATTAATCGTTGAACATCGATCACAAAATATCTCCTTTACCAGTATGGCGTTACATAAATGTAAACCCCTCTGTTACGGACTTACGGTACATTTGCGTAACTCCAACAAACAACGTCTAATTCCAGCAAAATTCTACATCAACAGTGCATCATCTATTAGCAGTCAAAGTGCCAGATTTTAGTTAAGTTTGTCAAAGCAAACAATAATTACATCAGCTTTTGTGAGGTCAACTCACAACACTTCAGTTTCAGGTCTATGTGGAAGACGTCAGACACAGACCAGAAACTGAAGTGTTTTGGGGGTGACTTCACAAAAGCTGCTGTAACTATTGTTTGGGTTTGGCAGATTTAATTAAAGTTTGGCACTTTGATTGCCAATTGATGATGCATTGTTGACATAAAATTTTGAGAAAAAGAAATGTTGTTTGTTGCAGTATCAGAGGGGTTTACTTATGTAACGCCAAATTGGTAACGGAAATATTTTGTTATCGATATTCAACAATTAATAACTTTACTTTAAAATGATAGTTTTTTGACGAAATTTGGTATTCGTTTTAGCAATTTATTGGGGGATTAGTTTACGAAGTTTTATTTAGATTTGTTTAGATTTGACATTTTTATTGCACAATGTCTAGGGGGTTACTTTTTTCCTAACACAGTGTAGATTTAATGTATAATAACATTACATATAACAGTCAGTTTTTGCTGCGTGCAGAATTAGAAGCCTTTGATATCTATGGCAGTCCTGAAGCCACTATAAGGTTTTTGCTTTATATATATGACGAGTGTGCTCATTATATCAAAATAGTTTTGTTTAACTCCAATTAGGCCTGTGTAGTAAAACAAGAATTAAAAATTATTTTTTAAAACTTTGGTAATAAAAATTTTCACAAAATTGCAGGTCATGACCGATTAAATAGACTAGGCCTATAGGTGTGACTTGTTTTTCTACAATTATATTGATCAATAAAAATTCCTATTATTTTTTATTGGAAGTTATAGTCAAGACTGTTTAACGTATACAACACGTCATGGAGTATCGTCGTTACATATCTTTTCCAGTAAATTTGTAGGCCTAACAATTACTGCCAAGCCACTTATAAAGCAATATTGCGTGATGCACCGTCATGCTGTAGCATACCAGAGGGTGAAAAAACCAAGAAATCACGGAATTTTAACTTAATGTTTAGCGTTTATTTTAATCTTTGTATCGAATGCACTAGCAAAGTTATAATCATCCTATTATTCGGCATTATGAAACGAACTTCTCAGTAACAAATAAGGCAAAAATAACAATTGTTACAAACATCCATCGGCATTGCAAAAATGGTTACAAAATACTTCAATAGTTAAACTTTAAAACACAAACAATTTTTCCGAGTTTTAAACTATAATTAAACTATTTCAACCTTTGTCTATGTTCTAAATCTTTAGTAAAAAAAGTTTCGATCTGTTTACAAAAATTATACATACGGGGTCTAATTCTTTTTGCAAAAATATATTTGTGTGCAACATCTATACGTTGATATTAGCTATACTTTCTAGCAGTTAGAACTAAACAAAATTGCTGTGCTTCTGATTGCCATTTGTTCGTAGAAAAATCTGCGTCCTTAAAATTTTTATTAGAGCCTCAAAAAAGGTATTGCAGTTTTACCTTGCTTACACTCGAAAAAAACTGTTTGCATTTAGTGTGTAATGCTGCAATAGTGTAATATGTTTACTTGGTTTTCATGAGTAGGCCTACTATTTAATGTGTCATTTGGTCATTAGGCCTATAAGTAGTGCTGAAATATTGCACGACATGTCATGATATAAATATAAAAATGTAAAAAAGTATTTAGGTTGAAAATGAAAAAAATTTTAGACAACTTTTCGACGGCCAAAAGTTTTAAGTGGGCAATTGTGCTTAGCTTTAATCCTCCTCTCACACGACGCCAATCTTAACAAGCGAACTAAAAGTGGAAGAAAATAACTGAAAAAAAACTGCTCGAGAAAAATCAAAAGTCGCTTCCAACCGTGCATATATTGCAAGATGAACTAGGCCTATATTTCTACACACTACTTGTTTTTTTTCAAAAACAATAAAAAAGAAAAGCTTGCTCCTGCAGTGCGGTCTAACAAAAAAGAGCTAGGCCCCTATAGAATTTTGTACATTATGTATGCAACATTTTCATTTCATGCTCGTCAGTTTTTCTGTTTCATTTCGGCCCTTGCTATGTCTGTTTTCTGCGTGTTGTAAAGTTTTTGCGTTGACGTTGTGAAACGCTTTTGATCCATGGTGATATTGTCGTATAGTGGTCTTTTGCGCAGCTGGTGCTATTCTCTAGCGAATGAGAAAGAAAAAATATGACCGGGCGTTCCTCCGTCCATCCGTCCATCTACCCGTCACATTGAACTTGAAGTCAAAAAGCATTCTAAATGGATTAAAACATATTTCTTTATCAATTTATATTGTGTTAATTATGCCAATTCTATTAAGCCATATAAAATTTAGCGAAATGTTTCGAAACGCATACCAACTGTGATGAATTGTCTTCACGTTTTTCTATTGACATACCAGGTGACATACCAGGTGCGGCCGCACCTGCGAAGCTGCATTTTAGGGCTTAAATAATTAAGATCCTACGCGTTGACTATTTATCCGACAGCCGTACAAATAGCCTGTAAGTTATTTGTACGGCTGCAGATAAATAGTTCACAGTAGAAACCTTGCACTCATGGGTGATCGTAACAGCTAAGGCTGTCCAAGACGGTCGCCAAATAAATAGCCGGGCCGGCTAGAAACAGCTATTCATCCGGCGGCCAGATGAATAATCTTGTAGCTATTCATACGGCTGTCATATAAGTATTCTGTGCCAATACGATATACAAAAGATAGACCTAATATGTAAACCGGCCTATTTCTGTTTCTCACTGAAAATCTTTTCCTTTGTATAATCTAGCGGAACAGACAGTAACAATCTACGTATTGTGACAGCAAAAAAGTTTTTTTGATGTTTTATAGCTAGGCTTATCGTACAATTAAATATTAATTTGATTTGATTTTTTCAACTTTAAAACTATTCTCTTTCTCAAATCCTACTCTCCATAGACATCTGGCACCCTTTCAGATTAATTTTACAGATATCGGGACTTGCTTACGGCTTATACTTTTTACTAGTTTCATTTTTAAAGTATCAGTTGTCGTGAGTTTTGTTTTTTAGTCTTTTTGATCTCAAATTTTTAACTCTTCTATGACCTGTTTCTGTCTTTCTCTGTTTTTTTAATGTTTTACATAACAGTACTTTTATTTAAACTTTTTTCATATTATTTTTATTACAAAAAAACTTTACTTCTTTTTAGGTTAAGTGTTATCTTAAACTGGCAGCTTTTTTGTTAGTTTTTAGCGCAAATTTTTACTCGTATTCGTAAACGCATTATTTGTGACTATATATAAACTTAATTATACGGTATTATCAGCTCTTATATACAATAGTTTTGGCCACCTCACTCTAATGCTGTTGTTACACTACTTTGTGAAATGCAGGTTGTTGAACCGGCTGTTTGCAAGTGGTGTCAGCGTGTCACTTGCATTTGTGCTGGAGGAGGACATTTTACACATCTTTATTCACCGTAGATTCGGTAGACAAGAAATAAACAAGGAATAAACAAGGAAATAATAAAACTTAACTAGAACTTAACTAAGACTTAACTAAAATGTAATATAATGTTCGTAGTCAGAACTCAATTGATGCAGCAAGACAGCAGAGATGACATAAAAAGTTATTACTCTGGCTGAACCTTGACAAAAAAATTTCTTTTACGTCTAAAAATTGCATCAGTAACAAGCAAACAATTAAACATATTCATATATTCAGCAATAACGTCATCAGACCTAGTCTGAAATATTTTGCTGAAACAGCTTTTAATGACATACTGCAAAGACTTAGTCGCAGTTTTGTTAACAGGACAAGCTTCAGAGCCATAGTATAACCCCGGCAGACATTTCGCTTTAAACAGCATGCTGTACTATGACGTCGGGTGAAGTGGCACGGCCAACACGACCAAAAGCTTTTAAAAAGCTTCGTTCCTAGACCCTTTACTAATCTAGCAATAAAATTTTTGTTCTTTTCCCTTAAACAGGCCTTGCTTCATTCCCTTTAACTTGAATATACGGCTCTGAGATAAATTGACATCTGCACTGCAGTACAAGATGAACATAATGAAAGAAAAGTGTTTTATTTCGGTCCTATCCATGTCTGTTTTCTGCGTGTTTTGAGCTTTAGCGTTAACTCTGTGAAACGTTTTTGCTCTATAAGCTTAGTGAGATTCCCGTAGTGGTCTTTTGCAAAACTGATGCTGTCCTCTAGCGAATGAAAAAGCAAAATTACGACCGGTCGTTCGTCCGTGCATCCGCGGCCCCCTCCATCTGCCGTCCGTCCGTCACACAAGTCGACGCAGTGGTAAATTACGAACTCTTCGCTGTCGGATCCTTACAGGACCGCCTCAGGGGCCTTTCAACTTTACCCAGAGATGCAAAAACGTCACAAAGTATAGAACCAATAAAGAAAGTAAGATAGGGAAAATCAGTGGCGGCATAGCAGTGTAATGCAGGCATTGCAGTGAATAATTGCCGACACCTCACTCTAAATTTTTGCATGTCAGAAAACTTTAGCGTGTGACGCTGGTGTCGCCGTTTGTCTAATATTGAATCTATGACTAGGCAGCCTCACGGAGCCTCGTTTTTATTTAAATTTTAAACCGATAAATAGCTCACATGCCATTTGTTCGGCTGCCGGACAAATAGTCAACGCAAACTTTATAATGCCCATAATTTCTTTTGTCAGAAATTCACAGCTGTTTGTCAAAAGAACTCAACTTCCTGTTTCTTATTTTCTTAACTCACAACGCCACTGAGCAAAATTGGCGATTTTCAGTAACGGTGCCATATTAAGACGGTGTTCACTGCTGTCACCAATAGAAAGCCGGCGTTTAGCAGCAGCTAAGTTTCTTGTATAAACATTTTTTAACATCGTGGATTTGTTTTACTGTTTCCATCGTTGCAATGATATCAAAAAAGCATAAAATTGGTTAGCATTTCCAACGTCTTGTCTATACGCGGTGACTATATATCCGGCAGCCGAACAAATAACATGTACACTATTTATCCGGTTGAACGAAAACGTGGCCCACAATCATAGATTCGATTATATCGATAGTCGGCGGCAGTAGTGTGGCTCGCTATAGCAGAAGCCTTATGCGTAATAAAATAGAATTAAAATTAATATTAGAGTTAGTTAGGTTTAGCGTATTTCAGAGAATTATGTGACGATAGATGGACACCCAAATTAAGAATGCAACATAGGTCATGAATTGCAGTGTAGTCGAGACAATCATTACATTTGGCCGACTGCACGCAACACGTGATAGCTTGCTCTGATAGGGTTGACGTCGTCAGTTGGCGGCTTGCCGCGAGGGTGTGTCTCTGCTGAGGTACGACAACCACCCTTGGGTGCTCGTACGTACCGGCTAAGGTCGCTCAAAACTATTGCCGGATGAATAGCCGGTGTTAGCCGGCTATTTATCCGGCAACCGGATGAATAACCACTAGCACATTTTGTCCGAATTTTTAGCACTTTGGCTGACAGTTTATTATTATTATTATTATTACACGGTTTAAACACACGTCAAGTCATTCACTGTATAGTGAAGAATCGCAAGTTTATCCTATTCTGCAATTGTGCAACTGCTGACAATAAATATTCGAAAGATCAGCCATTTGTGTGAACACAGGCACGCAGATGCATTCTCTAATTATTGAGAACTGTGTCGACAATGTTCTGTTTCAGAATTCAATCAGTCGCTTTTTGAATTCATTAACATTTCTAAACAGCATCTGAGAGACTCGGTGGTGCACGACACCCCAGACATTGTAGAACGGACTGAAATCAGGGCTGTTTGGGGCCACATATCTGGGGAGATAAAGTTGATTTATGTTTTCTTTGTTATTTTTAACGCATATTTTGCTTGCTTTGTTTTCCTCAGGTGTGAAAACAGATGTTCGGTAAAATGGAAACTTGAACAGCCATTTGATAGCCAATTGTGTCATAAACGACTAAAACACGTTAATACTTTTCCAAATTACAGTCGATAATATCAGGAATGCTTTTTGACATGTTTTGTTGATTTTAACGCCTATATATTTATTTTTTGAATGACGAAAGCGATTAGATTCTATAGGAAGTAGCAGAGCAGATTGTAGCACCATTAGATACGGTAGCCATGGGCGGAAAGTTGGGAAACTCTATACCCGGTAGAACCGAATAATTATTACACAAAATTAATGGCTACTGTATGCTTAGATAATGGCCACCTGAAATTTTTTTAAAACGTCAGCCGGCCGAAATCAGGTGACGTCACCAGTTACATGATCATTAGACCATCATGGGAGGAGTGCTATAGATGGTCTGTTGTAATGGTACGTTTAGGGGCCTACCAGGCACGGTTACGCAGACACGAAGCTTCAAATATGTTGGGGAAACAAATTTTGGCCTTTTGGGGTTTTGTGACATCATCAGTCACGGGACCATTCGATCGCTGACATCGAATACCTTACATTGAACTACACCAGAAGTGGATCAAATGACCGGTTGCAGAATTATGGCGATTTAAAATTTTCAAAAAAGAAAGGAAGCCGGTCAGTCGGTCCTTAATATTCATCACGGTTATCGTTATCGACCTAAAACAGTGAAACTTTGCAGACTTTTGCAATGAAAAGGGACTGCAGCCTGGTCAGTAAACGGCATGTAAGCAAGTAAGTAAGTAAGTAAGATACAGAAGCACCACCAGGTCAAAAAATGTGGGGTGGACACATATGGTACGCGCGAGCTTGTAACGGGGGTCTGGTTGAGCGCTCATTCAGCGGGGTCCAAGAGCAGAACACCTGGTCAGTGGTCAGGAGGCAAAGGTCCCTAACGCGGAAAACCTTTAACTTTTGAATGGCCAAGAGATGCAGCAAATTTGCTTTATTTTCTGCATTTTGCAAACTTCAAACCTAACCGACACTTTCCACTCTAGCTTCCTTTTTCGTGAAAACTCACCGGTTTTGCGTCAATCTCAGGAACAGCCTTTTCCGTATTGAGGTGAACATGTCCACCTTAGTTCATCACGTGGGGACGCCTTTGGCAAAATAGCTTCGAAGGGGTAGATTAACAGTAGCCACAATGCGCTGCGATTTGATATAGCCGCTAGCAGTTCACGGGTAGACTGCAAATGTCGTGAGCGACATCGTTCTGCAGGCAGACCTGGCTTGTGATGAGTCGAGTTGTGATGTCCCGAGTCGACTGCAACTTAATTCGCCAGTCGAGACACCTCACTGTCTCTCAACACATGCGAATGCATAAGTAAGCAAATAAGTAACATGAACGATTATAGCGTACAAACTACAAAATGACGAAGCGTCACTGCGCGGGCACTGCAAATTAACTAGCACGGTTAGGAAAAAGTGAAGAAACAAGAAAGCCTAGCTGCCGCTGCTAGCTGTTTCCCCTCTCCCGCCCTTTAGAAGTAGGATCCCTTAAATCTAGCTATAGGTCTGGAGAGCGCTGTAAGCTCCCCAGTGGAGTCTGGGGCGGAGGCCCAGCCGAAATCCAATTTGGTAGATTTTAGCCATAAATTAAGTTTAATGAGGCTTGCACACAAGGGTATCAAAGACGATCGAGTATCCCTTTACAATGCGCGCTTTCGGTCTTTCAAACGGGAGCTAATGCAGGATATACCGGTTACGCTCTCTGGCAAATGTCGATGTTGTCAACGCCCTATCCGATAGGTTGCCGACTTTGTATGACTTACTGTTTAACCACAATACCGCATGATTGGCATAGCATAGTGCGTTGTGACCCTTCAAGGTCATTTAAGGTTAATGATTTTTGTCATTTGAAATAAGCCAGTATGTGACTTCCTGGTGGTGATCAATAGCAATCTAGGCTCTATCTTGCACCGTTTTGCCACAATACAAACAAACGACAGACGAACAACACATCGTTCTAAGGACGCCCTACAGCATAACTGTAGCGCGTCCAAAATGGGTCTTTAGATGGAACCGGAAAACAGCCAAAAAAGGGTGCGGAGATAACGTGTTCATGCAGACTCTTCGATAGACATAAGCAGCAGCGACCAGAAAATCTCGGTCGCCGACGGTACAGCCAGACGAGTGCGCCGAAAACAAAAGTGAGAGTTCATCATTCGTCGCACAAGCTGGTGATCTCGGCTGATTCAAGAGCCCCCCCCCCCTGCAATGTATCATTTCAGCAATTAGTGCTCTCAGTCCACTGCACCATAGTGTGTGCGTTAAAGTCATGAGTTAAACTTAACTGAACTGACGTAAAATAGCAGTCTGTTGCGGCAGTCGATCTTGCTGACGATAAGCGAACGACACATCAGCATCAGCAAGGAGTGTCAAAATCTGATAGACTATATATAAGTGCTGACCCTTTTAAACCTTAATAACTGTTTTCTTGTGTGCTGTGCTTAAGATAGATTTGGTTAATAGTGATGCAATTTGATCCAGCGTTCAGCTTCTCTCTTTAGCTCTTGGCAACTAAACTTCTTGTCTTCTTGCTTCATGAGTAACTCCAACATCTTCATTTTTTGATTTTCCTTGACCGAAATGTCTTGGTGGAGGCAGAAATCGCAAGATATCAGCAATGTTCTGGGGTTGCATTTCGTACTTCAGCGTGAGAACTTTAGTGCCTGTTGATGGACATATCAACTTACAGAAGTATATTGATATACTAGACAAGAATTTGTGGCCAGTGGTGTGTAAATACTTCAGTCAGAAGCGATGGTTCTTTCAAGATGACAATGCACGAGTGCATCGGTCATTGCTGACTCGACAGTGGAAAGCAGAAAACAAAGTTCCTAGTATAACCTGGCCAGCACAGTCTCCAGTCATCAACGTAATTGAAAATACATGAAAACTGATTAAACGTCATGTGCAGCAAAACATTTCAAACATCAAAAATCGGCAAGACCTCATTGCGTGTGTATTGAAATCCTGGCGTCAACTGCCTTCAGCTTACTTACATTCGTCGGCTGTAGGACTCGATTCCACGAAGAATCCGCTCTGTTGTAATCAGCAAAGGATATATTACCAAGTATTGAACAACTAGAGGTAAGCTTTCACTTTATATTTTTATATCGCTTTCTCGAAAGTTATAGTCTAATCTGTTACTGTTGCGCGCCACTGCCATGATATGACACACTTATGGCCATACGCGATAGCGATAGATAGATAGCGACCCAATTGAGAGTCGAACCAACGACCTCCCGATCGCAAGTCGAACGTCTTAACCATTACACTAGCGTGGCACTAAATCGTACAGAAGAACGGTTGTTGCAAACGAGAACGCAAGGATTTACACGTTGTCGAACTCTGGGGTCACGTGACGTCATCGGTCACGTGACCACTGGACTCATCAAAAGTCGTTATGCCACCTGCACGGTTGGTGATGTCGATCTCGTCTGCAGCCTAGTCAGTAAAGACTGCTCGTTATCGCTGAACACATATGAACACATAAACACATACGTAAGTAAATAAGTGAGTAACTAAGTAACACAAACTATTATGATGCATACAAAGCGAAGGAGCGTCGCTGCGCAGGCGCTGCACAGAATATAAAAGGCGTCAAAAATGGGTCTTTAGACGTCATCACAGTTGTTGTCGGCCATATCACGCAGACATCATTACTGAAATTTGCTTAGTGAGCACTGAAGTTTGAAGTAGCTCTATCACTAATGACCAATACACATCTACAACGCCGACGCGACTCAAATCAACTGTTGAGTTGAGTTGCGTGGGCTGGTTGGTGTGGATTGGCCATAAAATTGATTAATTGATTAAGCTCCGTTTAACGCGGAAGCACAGAAAAGACTGAATGAATCGACGAGACTGACGAAATTTATCTCGCTTCTAATATTACGTTTGCTGAGCAGTTACGGAAACAAATCAACTCATTTTAAGTCAATAACTTTATCTAATCTTATTGTAAATTATTGGTTCCTTTACAGTTAGTTTAGCAAATAGTGCTCATTTGTCTCTAGAGAGACACGTTGCCAGTGCTCGCTGATTTGATCCGGCGCTTTCGCGTTCGCCAGTCTCTTGATTAGGAATCGATCGCCGTTCTGGTCCATGCCTTTATTTTTAGCCGAATCGATTACTGTCGCAGCTTACGAGTCCTTAGTGCCAGACACTGCCCCGCATCGTCGCCAGCTATCGGAAGTATGACAGTGACTTGACCTCCGCAGGAAGGCATAATTTACACTGGATAGACATCTCAGAACGTAACGTAGGCCTACTCAGTTCCATGGAGTGGTCTTTCGTATACTATCCGCGATCTGTCTGTAATGACGTTTTGCATGTCGCTAATTAACAAGGCGCGAGTTTGCGTCACAGACCGCTGGAAGAGCTTAAAGCAGTAGCTTTTAATAGAAAACCCATCACAAAGCTACGAAGCGTCACCTGCCATATGGGATCACACAGTGTTAGCTGCCACCGGACACAGGTGAACGCGCCCCGGAGAGATGAAAAGCTAAGTAGTTGACTTTGCAGTTGTTTATACACCGCGATAATTTACCTGTCCGCAGGCAGTCACCCATCCAACTAGTAACCATTTGATAGTGACACGACCGGCAGTCGACTCCACGTAAGTCGTCACTTTGCCGTCACAACACCACTTCGCTGGCTTTCGCCCATAAGCCTTCTCTCGCTTTCGGCATTTGACCTTAAACTTCGCACTTGGGAACCTCAGGAATGCACCCTTTGACAATTCCTGGCTGCACCACAGGCGAGGTGTTGCATGGACGCTTTTATATCAACGTTGCTGCCGCTAATTACTTATGAGCAAGGAAGCAATTAACTGAAATTGTAAAAATCGTAGTGTTGCGTTATGGTTGTTACCTTTGATGTTCTGGAGAGTTGCGTTATGGTGTTTAGACGGGAACAGCCGGCGCGGCGCCACCGGCGCGGCGCCTCGGCGCGTTGCCTCACGGTGGCGCCGCTCAGGCCGTCGCGTTTACAACCACCTGTTAAAAATGAAGTAGGCTATAGAAAAAAAAACAAAAGTTTTCTGTATCTATATTTATTGCATCTATTTGGCCCTATTTGCATCTCAAAAAATGAAAAATACAGATCGGGACGCGTGACTGTAATGAGATTTGACGTGTTTGGAGCTTTTTTAAAATTAGAAATGAACACTTTTGTCTGTTAGCGGTAGCGTAATTTGTTTGGCAGAAGATTGAAAAATAACTACACTGAAGACCGACAGGCGGCGGGCGATTCGCCTCTGCTCACTGTCGCCCTGGCGCCAGCAGCCGTCCCGCCCCTCACCCCGTCTAAACACCATAACGCTACAGTGCTGTAATTAGTAACAACCATAACGCAACATAATCGTAAAAATCGTTGCTGCTGTGAAACGGTTTTAGCTGCAGAAAATTGAATGCTGCTCTAAAACGTTGAGTATTTTCGTCCGCTGATATTTTATTACAAAGAACCACCTAAGGTATCTGTACACGAGTGACGTAATACTACCCAAGATGCCATGTCAACTTAACCGGATGCACTGCCAGACGGATTGTGCCAGCAGAACGGAAAGATTGGCGGCCAGGTAAGTCGGCAAAGTATAATTGAATGGACCAATGTATTGTGAAGCAAGTCCGTGCAAGACCTTGTAAGCCAAAACGGCGATCTACTACTGGACTCGCTCCCGCATGCACGCGCAATGGAGGCAGACAAGCGTCGGTGATGTGGTCCGATCGACAAAGATAGTACGTCAGTCGCACAGCAGCGTTCAGTACCGACTGAAGTCGACGGGTCAGGAAGACCGGAAGACCGGCCAGCACGCCGCAGTTGCCGTAATCGAGACGCGTTAGCACTAAGCTACCTACAAGCGTCTTGAACGTGTCGGTCTGCACCGAGCGACGAATCTGCCTCAGTTGACGTATCACGGCAAAGCACCTTGAAGCTGTGCGTTGAACATGGGTCCGCATCAGCAGATCGAAGTCATTGTAGATGCCTTGATCTCGAGCGGACTTCGCTGGTTCAACAACATTTGCCGTCTATACTGACATTGCATTGAGCGGTAATTGACGCTGACGTCGACTTGACGCGCACCATAAAAGTTCGGTTTGGAAACAGTTTACTAGTCAGAAGGAGCAATAGTCCGAACAGACTCATGGGTTAGGAATATGGATAGATTGCATCTTTGGCTATGACGGAACTTGGCTATGTCGGACCGGAGCCTGGCCAGCTTTGGACTAATATCTCTTCGGACTAGTGACTAGTCATTCTTCGGCTTTATCCAGTTTAACAGCCTGTTTGACTTCATCCAGTTGGAAGCATTGCCAGCACATTCGGAGATATTCGACAACGACGATAAAAAGTCGTCGACTACGGCAGGACACCAAGGACCACTGATCTTACTTTACCTGACTATCATCAACACAAGCCAGTAGGTGACGTGGCTTGCGACTACTAGCGATCGCAGTTTTGCGGACAGAGTGCATGGGGACAAACAGACGCAGATACGCTAATACAGACACGCTGTCTGACAACGACGGTCGCTTATAGCAATACAAAACAAGTGGCATTAGATGAAGTCAAGTTTTGGTAAAACTGATCGAAGACCACGTGACCAATGGACTCAGCTAACGCAAAGGGGAACGCGCAACAACTGTGCATGTTTGAAAGCCCGGTGCGAACAAAATCTAAGTTCACCCATCCTAGCAACTATGTTTCTTTTACACTCTCTCAGCCGTATTGGTTTAATATCGCAATTTTTTTTCACCCCTTTCTCATTTAGCGCCCTTGTTTGAGATGACGTCCTTTGAATTTATGGAAAAGCTTTATACTCTTTCTAAAACTAGTCTTCCAGGCAGCCGACGGTGAAGATTTGGTGAACCTAGCTTGCACCGTTTTTGATTGATCCACCCGTGTGACGGACGGACGGACAGACGAACAGAGAGATTTGCGCTGGCTAAGACGCGCTAGAGCAGTAGCTACTGTTGCGCGTAAAAACGGCACACCAGCTGGCACACGGCTAAACGTCGGTGGTGGCGCGCCGCTGATCTGCAGAAACTAATACCCCGTTTACACAATCGAGCAAACATCGAGCAAACCTGCTTGACAGAACTTCGCCCACTGGCTCAAATGTAGGCCTAGGCTTAGCCCACAGCTGATCCCGTGTTATATAGGCCTTCCAATTACAACCCGCCCGCCCTCCTAATTAGCATGCTAATTACCGTCTCGTTGAGCTAGCTGAATGAATACTAGCAAACGTCGAGCAGACGTGGAGCAATTAGCACGTGTATTTTGAATACATTGGGTCGACGTTTGCTTGATGTTTGCTCGATCGTGTAAACGGGGTATAATTGAACGTTTCAACGTCTATTGCCGTGCCTACATGCACCGATTTTCTCGTCCGAGGTGTTGGTTGAGCTTGTCGGACGACGAAATCGGTCACGTCGGACGACGCGTCCGATTTTCTCGTCATTGGTTCCGATGGGATAATTATATTTTATAGAATTATCAAACTGTTGCTTAATCACAATGTTTCGTTGTCAAAATAAACAAACTGAAAATTTATTCTCCACTTTAAACAGTTATATTTTTGAATTAAATAAAATATTGCACTAAAACATTCGCAAGACATGTGATTTAAATCGTTTACGAGTATTAAAAAATTCGTAAAAATCTGCTGCAGTGCTGACGTTAAAGTAGCCGTGTTAAGTCTTGCAAACATATTCTTTTATATTTACGTGTTTAATCGTTTTAAAATAATATGATGTTATTTTCGACGTCACTAATACCTGCTGTGATATTATTAGAATTCTGGAATAATTTTGCTGTCGTTAGTAAGCTGAGCAATAAGACAAAATATGCATTCAAACATTGCGTGCGTGGAGTTGGGTTAAAGCAAAATGGTATTCATAGTTTGATAGTTTATAGTCTTCCTGACGACACTAGAGCTTGGCCACGTTGAAGAAACGTTTAACTTTAAACTGTTCAACTAAACAAGTTCGGTAAAGCCTGGTTTGTTTTTCGTGAATTTTTTGGACACGACTGCATGCACACTGTGTCCTGGAAAAAAGTAACCCGTAGACTAGAAATGTCAAATCTAAACGAATCTGAATAAATTTTTGTGCGCTCAATTCACAATAAATTGCGAAAGAGATGACTGAATTTTGTTGAAAAATATTATTTCATAGCAAAGTTATTAATTGTTCAATATCGATAACAGAATATCTCCGTTATCAATATGGCGTTACGCAAGTAAACTTCTTTGTTGCTGTACATTTGCGTAACTCCAAGAAAAAATAATATCTGATTTTGGCAAAATTTTACTTCAACAATGCGTCATTTATTGGCAGTCGAACTGCCAAATTTTAGTTAAATATGTTAAAACAAACAATAGCTACAGTGGCTTTTTCGAGGTCACCTTCCAAAATTTTAGTTTTAAATCTTTGTGGATGACGTCAGACACAAAGACCTAAAACTAAAGTGTTTTCAAGTAACCTCACAAAAGCCGCTGTAACTATCGTTTATGTTGACATATTTAATTGAAATTTAGCATTTTGACTGCTAATAAATGATGCATTGTTGTCGTAAAATTTTGCCATAATCAAATGTTGTTTGTCGAAGTTACGCAAATGTACATTAACCGCGGAGGTTATTTGTGTAACGCCATATTGGTAACGGATATATTTCGTTATCGATATTCAACAATTAATAATATTTTTCACGAAATTTGGTGATCGCCTTAATAGCAATTTATTGTAAATTAATTGTGCAAAAATCTTATTTAGATTAGTTCAGAAATGACATTTTTGCTGTACGATGTCTAGGGGTTACTTTTTTCCAGACACAGTGTATATTTGAAAAAAGTAAACTTTAAAGTTTAAGCCGTTGTATCTATTAAACCAGACGAAATGTTTTAATAAAATTAGCAAAATGCGAATAATTACATATAAAGCGCAAACGTTTGATTTAATTTTATTTTGCTTTTGCTGACATACAAAAGATTTATCATCATCATCATCGACAACCGTAGGCTCAACGCCCGTTGGTGTCTGACGCCATTCTTACTGCTGCCTATCTAGGGCAGCGTGGCTTAACTCCTGCAGGGTTGCCCCACACCACTGCTCAATGTCATCTGACCATTCTCGGTGAGGCCGTCCTCTTTTGTTTGAACCATCCATCATTCCGA
>Ga0056128_1000920_pt1 | contig 30275 bp, 16 predicted proteins | sample WorMetLIZISLAND2_FD_71113 | JGI IMG/M metagenome (GOLD analysis project Ga0056128, IMG submission 71113) | Marine gutless worms symbiont microbial communities from Max Planck institute for Marine Microbiology, Germany - Olavius geniculatus... ... | reverse complement strand
AGTTCTGACAATTTTGAACACAGGTGTTATAGGAACTTATAATTTTGCTAAATAAAGCACCTTTTGTTTATTGTGCGCTAATTAAGTCTTTAAAAGTTTATTGCAGATAACAACATTCGGTGTTATGTAGCAATTTGGAACATTTGCGTTTAACATGGTAAGGTGATGACGCAAATTAGGTGAGGTGGAAAATGAGTGCACCTCGCATACATTTGGATCGTTTACCATCTTTCTGCCAAAAATTATCAAAATCGGTGGAAATTTGATGCAGTTCTGACAAAAACAAATCTGCTTAGTTTTTTTTGAGACACGGTGTAGTTATTAATGGTACAAATGCAGTTTTGCTGAGTTAGATGTGCTAATGTTTTACTTGTTCAGGACAGCATTAGCTCGATGGAGAGCTGCTCATCTGGAGACTTCAAAAGAGAAAGTGAGTAACTTGTTCTTTGACGAAGTGTCACATTGCACACTGCTAGCCGTTTGTTTTGTGCTATTCACTCTACTGATCATAATTAATTTATTACTGACAATGGAAGCAGTTTGGTTAGATTAACTTTGTGCTTTTCTACTTTTTCAGACAATAACAGACCCAAAAATGACATTTGTGCTTTGAGATTACAGTATGATGAATTCTGCGGTTAGCTTAATATACTTTAATGTAAAAGTGCATGACTATAGTTTGCCATCTGAAATACCAGTAAGGCATGTAAAATATTAATAGACAACTATTACACTACAACTCATTTCAGTTTGATACAGTTGTGTAGTTAATTGCTTGGTTACACTACAGTAGTTGTTATAGGCAAATCCATATTATCATGTGCAATGATGAAGCTATGTAGCAGTAATTCATCTCAGGAGGATTAACGAACGAATAACGCTGTTTAGTCTCTAAAACCTCAAATCTGCTACTTAAGTTGTAGCTGAACTTATTTTAGTGAAAATAAATTATTTTTTTTCTCATTTTGGTGCCTAGCATCTTAGTTAATATACAGACAGTTTTTACATCTTCAGTGTTTCTGCCATTTGGTGTTATTCTTAGCTAGCTGGTAGTGTCAACTGCAACTATTATGTTTATGTATTAATGCTTTTTGCTGGAAAATAAAGTTACTTTATTATATTTACATGTTTTATATTAACTACAACAGTGGGTAGCACTGTTGGTGTTGACATGCTTTGACGCAGGAACGCCGACCTTTTCTGGCCACAGAATGTGATGATCTACAGAAAGCGGAAAAATTTCGACGACAGATTATTGGCGAAGTTTCACGCAAAGTTGCACAGATTCAGAATGGTATAGTAATTAATGTAATTGAAGTACATCTCATATTACTTTGCTTTTGATATGTTGATCTCAGATGTTTTACTGTTACTTGGCATCCTGTATGATTGAGTTTGTAGTTAGTTAGTTAGCACATTTAATGCTGCAGCTATTGTTCAGACAGATGATTCTTGGGTCTGTTGGTAAAAACAGTTAGTGTCAGTGATGGGTCGCAAGAAGTGCAGCATTCCCATGCCTTCTGGAAAGTCCTGTATTTTTTTCTTGAAAATTCCAGGACCTGGAAAGTCCTGGAAGAATATTCTTGAAAATCACACGTTTTTCATAGGCTCAAATGAAAAATAAGCACTAAGCAGCAATGGTATATCACCCAGTGTGTGTTGACTGCTTACTTAAATACTGCCTACAACAGTTCAGAATTTTTTTCTCCTTGCTTTGCTCACTTAAATACTTATTTTTTCGTTATAGTTAAACATTCACGGGCTACGAAAATGTCCTGGAAAATTTATCATTAGGGTTCTGGAAAAGTCCTGGATTTTTTCGTCAGTAAAAGAGTGGGAACCATTGTAATAGGACTTCAGAAATTAATCATTAATTAATGAATTAATCGTTGAAATTGTTTTGCTAATTTTTTGATGGATTAGAATTTGAACAAAATTTCGAACTTTCTAACTTCTTAGATTCAGTAACAAAGCTAATCTCTGCATTTTGCATATGACACATGGTCAAGATTTCTTCTTTTGCAATTAGTTTTGATGTTTGCTCGTTGTGAGCCCTCATGATGAGACTAATTATTTGACTGCCCATGTATGGACTGCATTGTGCAGTTTTCAGATGATCATTCTGATTTATTAGAAAAATTGTTTGAAGTTAGTTGTTTAATCAAAGTTAATTTTTTGCGATTACTGTAATTGATCAAAACTTACCAGTTCTAGTTTATAGTGCCTCAGTGCAATGCAAATTGCTGGCAGATACAGTCTTGTTTGTTTGGTGTATTTGTAGCTGGACTTGGAGAGTTTAAGATTCGTGACCTGAATGATGAAATTAACAAACTTCTGCGTGAGAAAGGTCATTGGCAGGACCGCATAAAGGAACTTGGTGGACCTGATTATTGGGTATGATTGTTGATGTATTACAGCATGAAAGCTGTGTTTTTTCACTGGAATTTTGATCTGATTTGCATTATAAGTCAGTAGTCGTTAACTGTTTACATCAGTATAAAATATACACTTGGTGTTAATTTATTTTGAAGCTTTTGATTATACAGCTTGGCCTAGAATTTACGTTTATAAATACATTGCACTCAGTGTCTGTGTGATGTATTAATCTGCAATTTATAACTTTATATCGTGATAAAAAGTAGAGAGGTGCAGAAAACCGAAAGGCAGTTCATATTTAAGGTTTTCTGAAAACCAGACCATCCAATCTTTTAATTTTATTACACGCGAAAGCAGCTACTGCTTTCAGCGCATCTTAGCCATCACAATTCTGTCTATGTCTGTCTGTCTGTCCGTCCATCCGTCTGTCTCACACGGGTGGATCAGTCAAAAACGGTGCAAGCTAAGATTACCAAATCTCCACAGTCGGCTGCCTGGAAGACTCTAGTTTCAGGAACTCTAAAGCTTTTCCATAAATTCGAAGGGGGTCACTCCGAACGAGGGTGCTAAGTGAGAGGGGGGTGGGCTAAGTTTGCGATTTTTAGCCAATAAGTCGCTGTATCTCAGTAATGGTGCAAGATAGGGCCTAAGTTACTATTAATCACTAGAGTCTTTTAGGCAGCCGACGGTGAAAATTTGGTGATTCTAGCTTGCACCGCTTTTGACTGATCCACCCGTCTAACAGACGGACGGACAGAATTGCGATGGATAAGACACGCTGATTTGGGCTATTGCTCACGAGACGCGCGAAAGCCTATAGCAGTTTCTGTTCGCGAACTGTCAGTTTATCTCCAGCCATTTAATCGCTGTTCATTCTTGGAGTGTGCGCTGCAGCTGAAGATCAAAAAATCAATAAAAACCCCTTATTTTGGAAGTTCAGGGTCTTTCAAAGTCATCGACGTTGACACAGCTGAAAAGCTCGTCACTAGTGCTTGTTGCGATAGGCAGCATGTCTATGGTGATCTGCAACCGTTTTCACGAAAGACTGGCCAACAACAGTAAAATAACTACTTTCATGGGGGTACCGCTCTTTGATGCCCTTGTGTGCAGGTTTCCTTGAACCTAGAAAATCCAGGCTTGGACCATCGAAATCTATGTTCAATGCTGAAAATTTCATGTGCAGCTTCTCCATGTCTATCTCAATTGATTTCGGTGCAGTTTGCTCTTCAATGTGTCTCGCAGCCCGAAATTGCCAAAAAAATCTATAAAAACCTCTATTTTGGCATCGTTGAATTTGGTGGCAATCGAGAGCCAGTGTACGATTTCCTGTTAGTGATTAATAGTAACCTAGGCCCTGTCTCGTGTTGTTATTGAGATACAGCGAGTTATTGGCTAATAATCCCAAATTTTTCCTACCACCTTTTATTTATCACCCTTATATGGGGTGACCTCCTTCGAATTTATGTAAAAGCTTTACAGTTCCTGAAACTAGAGTCTTCCAGGCAGCTGACGATGACGATGAAGATTTGGTGATTCTAGCTTGTACTGTTTTTGACTAAATCACCCGTGTGACAGACAGACGGAAGTGCACAGGTAATTACCATTATGTTAATTACATATGCACGCATGTAATGGAGTTCTTGCAATTTTTGGTTAAGCTCATTTTTGTGTTTTGTGTTCCTGTAAAGGTTAAACTTTCTGTTTATTGTAAAGTATAAACTTACCATTCCATTATTATGTTTGTGTGCCTTCTGCTTGAAAAGGCTGTCCCGGAAATGACCTCTACTGTGTCAGGTGGAACGTTAAACCCTACTCACTCACTCACCCACCCATGTGATGGACAGACGTATGGACAGACAGAGAGAATTGTGGTGGCTAAGACGCACTAAAGCAGTAGCTGCTTTCGTGCATAATAAAAAAATTAAACTTTTGCTACATTCTGGTAATGTCATATTTAGTGAAAAAATATGCTGCCAGTACTAGAAATAAGCACAGTATATTATTTAGTAGCCAATTAATGTAACAATTCAACAAATGGTGAGCACATTGAGTAATATCTTAGAAAGTTTGTTTCTCTTTGTACCTTTGTGGTTGGTTATTTTTGTATGCAGAAAATTGGACCTAAAATGTTGGACCAGGAAGGAAAAGAAGTACCCGGAAACAAAGGTTACAAGTAAGTAGTTGTTCAGTGGTGCTGTTTTTGTCTTTTTCTGCAGTATTCGGGCTTTCTGTTGTTGTTGTCATTATAAGTAGCTGTGAGAATTTTCTGTATCTGATTGTTGCATACTGGCATAAGTTATTCATTGCATCAGCTAGTGGAGTTTCATTAGGTCTGTAGTGATAGTAATGAACGTGACAAATTGACAACAGTCCTGGTGCTTTCATCATGGCTGACATTACAAGAGTTTGATGAATGAAGAATGGTACCAATCAGCTGGGAACATTTGGATCAGTTGATCCAGTTGCCTTTTGTTACTACACAGATCAAAACCGCATTTTACCATCAAGCAGTGGGTAGAAGGCCGAATCATAGATTAGGACGGTTTGTTAGTTGTTACATACTCAGATGGTTTATCTACCTAAAGACAGTGCCAGATATATGTTGTGGCTGTTATTCTGAAATGTAATGCATAATGCAAATACATAACTGTAATATATAATACATGTCTGTCTTTGCCTATTCATCCGTAATTATACTTTTATGCATTTTTTATCAGTGCTTTAGTTCCTTTGAAGGTAAAAATACGTAAAGGTGTCAATTTGTATAGCGCATCTCGCGTACATGCCTCTAATGCGCTTTTCGTCACTAACCAGAGCTGCTGGCTGCACAGCCACCGCGTGCAGCCTGCAAACACAGGCCAGCGCAGCGGCCGGCTAGGCAGCCCCAGTTAGCTGTACTAAGGTAATTCATATAAATGAGTTACTACTCATTTAACTGACCCTGGAGGGATGGCAGGCTGAGTTGACCTTTACCCATAAAGTGGTCAAACAGCCATCCATCAGTCTAGTGCAGGATAGGGAAAGTTTGCCGGCCAGGACCAACATTCTAACCACTATGCTACACCACCAACTAGAAGAATTCTTAGAAGTTCACATTTCTGGAATGTTTGGCTTTAAGTAACTGTGGAAGTTAAATTTGAAATTAGCAGCAGTAGGAGTAATAATGTTTCTTTGTTTTTTGTTAATATTGGTTTGTTAACTTAGACTTACTTAACCAATAGTTTAATCTGGACGCTATTGGTTTTTGAGCACCAGGTAAGATAAAATACGCTCTACATCATACTGTGTGACTACTTGTGTTATTAATGTTCTGTAGATATTTTGGAGCTGCAAAGGACTTGCCTGGTGTTCGTGAACTTTTTGAACAGGAACGTGAGTACTGGCTGTCTGGATCATGTTTTATTGTCAGACCATGTGACTTGTTCGGCGATAATTAAACACTATTGAATGATTTTCCTGCTGCCATTACTTTGTGTTGCTGTATGTTATAGAAAAATGTGTTTCTGGGTCAAATGAATAAAATATATAAATGTGAATTAAGGCATTAGTTTTTACCATAGAAGTTTGCATTGAAAAATTTAGATATTTTGATTAAACATCACTTGCAGGTTACGTGCATCCACAGCCATCTTTAAAGTTGTTTAAAGTTTTAGTGGCATTGCCAGGTAGCTTTTTTGGAACGTTTTGGAGGTTAAACCACAATGTCAAGGCACTATGTGCTGCCGGATGTGTTCATTATTCTTAGGGCTGTTACTGATTGAAAAAAATTTTTATCGATTAATCTCCAAAAATTAGTTATTTAAATTCAGTTAATTTATTTGTGTAATCCAGCAGAAAGACAATAGACAGTGTGCAGAATTGAACTAATGATTGTTATCTTTCACAAACTAAAGCAAAATCGAACAAGTGATGATGATGATGATGCAGTACACAAATTGTGTACCAAAGCTGAGGCTGCATTTACATAAACACGAGTACGAGTCTGGCACTGTACTGGTTCCCGTATGCGAGTTCCGACAAACACCAGTTTGCATGTATTTCAGTGGCGGTTGTTCACATACATACGAGTATGGGTTACCTGTAAATTTCACTCGTACGAGTAGTTTCTGTGCAGGTCATGTTTTTGTCCAACTCGTAGAAAGTAAACTGCTCGTAAATTAGCACACTAATATAATTTATAAAAGCTGCGGCGCATATTTGACATCAGAAATGACATCATTGTAAAATTGTTCATCGTTAGAGGTGCGCGATTTGTAAAATTATTAGCGATGTGATGGGATATTGTTGTTTTAATGGCGAAGCATTTCCTCGATTCAATTTCATTCAATATGGCCGACACGCGTTGAGTTATCTGCTTGTACAAGTGACTGTAAATGTTCCACTCGTACAAGTGAAGCTTCTAAGGCCCATAAACGGAAACACGGACTCGTACTTATACTCGGGTCTGTGTGAACGCAGCCTGACAGTGTGTCCTGTGCAAAACAAAATTAGATCACGAACCTTCAGCTTCCATCATTTTGCACTGTTAAGGATTCCAACATTTTATTTGAATTTTAATCAATTACAAAAAGTAATGCTTTAAATTTTTTTGATGATTAATCTGTTTATTAATTGTAAATTTTCGGCTTGTTCGGCATGTGATGTTATTTTTCTGTGTTAATTTGTCTGCTAAATGCCTGTAATATATTAGAAATATTCTGTTTTTGATAGCGCCAAAACCGCCACGGAAGACTCGAGCGGAACTGATGAAAGAAATTGATGCTGACTACTATGGCTACCGAGATGAAGATGATGGCAGACTGCTGCCTCTGGAAAAAGAAGCCGAGGAAAGTGGTAAACATTATTGACAGCCTTGTTCGTCATCGTGGTCCATAAAAAAACTTGCCACTTTTATTTGTTGAATAGCTCAAAGCAGCATTGGCCAATTTTAATAATTTTTGGCGTGCAACATCCGGAAGAAACTCGACACAAATGACTTTACTTTTGGCCACTTCACTTTAATACTGTTGCTACACTACCTTGTGAAATGCAGGTTGTTAAGTCTTCTCTTTGTAATTGGTGTGGACATTTGCCGCTTGCATTTGCACTGGAATAAGACATTTTGAGCACCTGCTGTAATAAAGACGTTGTGATGTGACATGTGTGACTTTTTGAGATACAATAGTTGCAATCTTGTTTGTTGCTTTTCAGTTAATCATTTCTGAGCCAATGCATATGCTATCCAACATGAATTCATTGTTGTAAATGACCAAATTCGACTTCTGCATTTCACGAGGTAGTGCAGCGACAGTATTAAAGTGAGGTGGCCAAAGCTAGTCATTTGCATCAAGTTTTTTCCTGATGTTGTGTGCCAAAAATTATTAAAATCAGCCAATGTTTCATAAACCTATTCAAAAAATAAAAGTGGCATGTTTTTATGGACCATGATGTAGTTTTAATTGTTAATGTGTTATTACGTATAACAAGAAACTTATGTGCCAAGTTTTGACATATGTGGCTATCCTTTTTTTGATATGAAAACTGGCACACTGGTTATTCTTTGCCAAGGAACATTTGCATCAATTTTGGATTCTATGGGCTTTTTCATTTTGAAGGTAGAAGGCCAAGTGGGAGAGACGGACTGCCATGACCCGTTATGTGGCTTATTAGGCTGGCAGCGTGATAATGGTTTGACTTAAACTCTTATACAACTTCGTAATTAACTGTGGTTATGGTTACATGATTGAATACACATTTTCATTATTAGGGTCGTTCGATAAATAAGTTACAAAACAGCATTATTCTGTTAGTTTCTCAAATATTAAAAATCCGAAACATACGTTTTGTAGGGAATTTAATTCTGAGTAGCAGCTGTGATTTTTTTGGTGATTAAATATGGCGACGTTGCCACTGAAATCATCCCCTAACGAACAGCATGCCGTTATTATATTTTTGCAGACCAAAAATAATGCAAATCATATTCACTCTGAGATGCATCCAGTATATATGGCGACAAGTGCTTTACGAAGTGAACACTTCACGTTTGGTGTGAGAAAATGCTAGGTGGGAAGAAATTTGTGTCATATACCGAGGTGCAATCAGTCGTTTTTCAGTGGCATGGACAGCAGCCAGCATCGTTCGTTGCATCGGGCATTCAGAAGTTTGCTGACAGATATGACAACTGTTTGAGCGAACTTGGACAGTATGTTGAAAAATGAAACATCAGTCTTTAGCATTTAAAGGGATGGCGTTAAATTGTTAAGTTTATTTATTATGTTTTGTTTCTATGCTGTTTGTCACTTACGAGTTATGATAGATTACGGTGGGGAAAATAATACACGTACAGAACGTGTTCTGTGAACAGATGATGTCACAGTAATGATGTCATCATCAAAAAATTCCTACACACGTTTGGAATAAAATTCTCTACAAAACGTATGTTTTGGATTTTTTAGATTTGAAAAACTAGCAAAATGATGCTATTTTGTATCTTATTTATCGAACGACCCTTGTACGTATTGTGATTTCAGCGAGGGCTCAGAAAGTTGCCGAATGGAAGGATAGAAAAGAGGCGATATTACGTGGTGAAGTCACCGTTACAGAAGAAGCTGGAGGCACTGGTGTTGACAGCATATATGAAGTACAAGAAGAGGCAAGTTCTACATATGCACATCTGTCATTACTTTTTACTTAGCCTTGTGTTTCATTGCTTAGTAAGATGAATGAAGTCAGCAGTAGATTTAGGAGTGAAATATTTAGTAATTTAAGCAAGTCATTGTAGTTTGATAATAATGTGGCTCCTCGACTGAATCAACCCAATAAAGCTGGTCTGCTTTTCATATGTACTTCTGTCCACAAAAATTTTTTGGGGGGGTGGTATGTAGGTAGCGATCGTCGAGTCTACAAGAAAGTGACCTGATCCAAGGTCAAGATAATGAGACCTTTAGTGTTAGAAATTCATCCATTTCCAAAATCTCTCTCCTCTGCTGTTGACAATGGGAGCTGGCAGGAGGCTAATGATCCTTTAACCAGGGGACAATGTCTAAATTTGATTGGGCTGGATTTTTTTATATTTGGTCCATTTTTGTGTCACATGACTGAACTTCACTGGTATACAAAGTGGTGACCAGTATTGAGGACTCGACCGCAGTCCAGTATAAGGCTAATGTTGTTAAATATATGCAGCATGGTGGCACAAATAGTTAGTGAGTTATGATAACCTTGTACAGTTTGCCCAGTAATTCTGGAGATATTTCATTAGAAAGTAATGGAGTAGAATTAATTAAATAAGAGATTTACACGCAACACATTTCCAGTAGTTTGCAGATCATTCATCAACAAAAACTGCAATCAGTGGCACGGTTAAAAATTGCAATTGGCGGTGATTAAAGAAAAAATATTAGTTAATTCAGGCACGATCATTACTGTAATTTACTAATTAGTCCAGGCTGTTTGAAGGCACAGAATTGGTAAAAAAAAAGATAAAATTAGCCGACATTTCTGAGTGTCATATCATTCACAACAAATGAAGCTGCAGTCTCTTTTGCCCACCAGTTTAGGTTAGATTGAGTGGCTAAATTTGTAATAATAATTTTATTCTTGCTATTATTTACAAATAATTTCGACGATTGGCCACATTTATTTCTTTTGAAAAAACACGACTAAATTTTGTCTCACTTAGGTGATTGTTTGCAGACTGAAGATGAGCCGGCAATGAGCGAAATGGTTGAAAGTACAATCACCAGTCACACATATGTTGCACACGTCCCTGTGCCATCACAGAAAGAGGTAACTTGCACACACATTGCACATTCACCACCTGCATTACAGTGTCACATGTATTGTCTGCAAAGAAGTTTGATACACAGTTTTTTTTGTGGAGGCCAAAGGATATTTCTAGTGGCCAGGAACGGTCTTTTAGCCGAGTGTACTTAAGTAACAGTTGAGCTATTGGTATGAGTTGTCTTCCATCTCTCCATCCATCCATCGTCTGTCTGTAACGGATGTATTGTGGCTAACCAGTAGGGCATTGGGGAAAATTTTTCACACAAATAATTAGCCACGGGTGTTAAACTCGGGCATGCAAAATTTCGGCCATCTACTACAAGGGGAACATTTTCAAATTGGAGGTTGAATGAAGGGGGGGTAGGAAAATTGTGCATTTTTCAATGGAAAACTGGCATATCTCGGAAACGGTGATAGATACTGCCTAATCACTAATAGGAAGTTGCATGTACCGTGTCAGAGTAGACAGAAATCATTGAAGGTTAATAATGCACTATGATAAGCCAATCATGTGGTATTGTGGATGAATGGTAAGTCGTAGAGAGTCAATGACGGTACCAACGAATAGGGTGGTGGCAACTTCCTATAGGCTGTCAGTAGTAACCATGTCTCCATCTGCAGCGGTTTGGCTGCAATTTTCAATGGAATGTTTCAAGCTATAAATGGCCATATGTAGGAAGTGGTGCGAGATAGGGCCAAGTTTACTGTTAGTCGCTAATAAGAAGTGGCATACGCCGTTTAGATGAGATAGAAGTCATCGACTTTGGATAACCTTGAAGGTCGGTACATGCTATTATGGCTCAGTGGTGCAAGATAGAGCTTCGGTTACTATTGACCGGTAATAGGAAGTTGCATATTGGCTTTCAAATGACATGAAAATCATTCACCTTGGATGATGTTGAAGGTCAGTGCAGTTACTGTCGTTAATCGTATAATAATCTTACAACAATATTGAAACAATGGATGATGAAGTACACTTCATGATTTCATATACTTTACCTACTTATGATTTTCATATTGCTGTGATTATTGTAACACAACGGCAATTTTGTACGTAAATTAACTACTATGACTTTTTCTGCCAGAAAATTATTATTTGTCATTACTGACTGTGACATAACATTTATTACAAAAATTTCCCCTAAGCTTATTTAAACATCACAATAGCCATATCTTACAAACTAACAACCAGTACGGTTGGCTATCCTAGCAACAGCTGGGCTTCTTGTAATCTGTTGGATGAATGCATCATGCTAAGTGACGATCTTTACGTTATTCTGTTATGCAATCTATCTGATATCAAATTTCTTATTCAGCATCTGTGCAGATTAAATCAACTAATGAACTAATGAAAACTAATAACTAATGAAAACAATTCTCTGTTGCTGCCGAACAAAATGTGTATTGTGTAACAGACAAATAAATGAAATACGTGATGAAACTTCGGCAGGCTGAGAAGCGTGTGAGTTAACTAAAGATGCATGAGACTCGCACAAGATGTGTGAGACTTGGCAGGGTTGCCGTGTTAGGGTCTGATGAAGCAGAAAAATGTTCACATTCGTTGAATGCAAATATAAACTTTACTATTGGTCCAATAATGCGAATGTGAATACTTGTTCAACCTCGATAAAACTTCTCTATACCAGTGGTTGGTTAGAGCAAAACATCCATAGTAGTTGTTCAGTGTTCAATCAGTAAAAATCAGTATCTGAGGTAAAGATCAATTAACCAAGTTCAACTAAGAAAATGAAACATCTGGATTTTTTTGGTGCTTTCTTCAGTCAGTATCCCCTGTCGAAACTTAAGTTCAATAAAGTTCAAACAAGTTTGAATAAAGTGAAATATTTGCATTCAACAGAAATGCTCCCAGCTATTCATCGAACATCAAATAGCTGAAAAATGCTCAGTATTTGCATGTCATCGAAGGCAAATACGAAGTTCGTCACATCCCTAGCCTGTGTTTTGTTTGTGCAGATTGAAGATGCAATAATTTGGCGTAAAAAGCAAGAACTACTTGAACGTTATGCGAGTGATGAATTACAAACACAGGTCGAAGAATCTAAGAAACTCGCTGGATTATGAACTGAAAGATAATTTGCAGTCTATAGGAATCTCTGTGTTGTCTGTCAGTAAACAATGCAAGGTTGACATCAGCAAAGTTGCTGCGACTGGAGCACGCACATGCACATGCACATGCACATGTTCTTCACTACAGTAGCATGCCTTATGATATTCATACTATGTGCTTTCATTGCAATTGCTATTTGTGTATGCATTGACCAGCAGTGTTGTCGGTTACAGTGTTTTGGCAGGTACACTATAGTTGCAATATTCTGACAAACAGCTGCAAATTTCCAGCAGGTTCGATTACAAATGCCCATACTTTAATTTATGTCAACATATTCCCCCAAAATGTGGATTTAAAGCAACAAGATTTGTATTTTTTGGAAGAAAACTTTCCAGCAGTAGGATTTTTCAAATAAGCTTGAATTTAGGCGGTAATTGCCCTTCCGACGTTGCCGCTGGTGTTGATTAGCATGACTGGTGTTGGAGTATGTGAATGTATCTCCTACCATCATAACTAATAGTCAGCTATGCTGAATACAAGTGGTGCTGGAATCTACTTGCAGGCTGTTGACTTAGCTGAAAACCCCCACACGTGGCCATGTACTGGTACCAGCTGGTACAGATGAATGATGGACTTCATTCAGACCACAGGAAGTCCTGAAATTAAAATGTTGAGATATCCATGCCTGGAAAGTCCTAGAAATGTGGACAGATATCGGAAAACCCTGGAAATGTTGTGGAATTCTGAAGTAGTGGCAATTTTTTGGTTTAAGTACTGTGCATTAGAGAAGAGATTCATTATAATTCATTGCACAAATTTCTGCAGTATTTGAATGAAGCGAAATGTCCAAAGTAGTTGTTCTGTGTTCAGTCAGAAAAAAAATAGTATCTAATGCAACGTTCAGTTAGATCAATCACGTTCCATTAAGAAAATGAAACATCCAGAGTGTTCTGTGTTCTCAGTCAAGTATCCTCTATCTAAAGTTTAGTTAAATTCAGTCAAGTTGCATAAAATGAAATATTCGCATTCGACAGAAGTGCTATTCGTCGAATGTCAAATAGCTGAAAGGATGTCTATATTCGCATGTTGTCGAATGCGAATACAAAGTTCATCACATCTCTAGTTTTTTCATGACCAAAAAAGCGTTTGCAGTGGGACTGCCCCAGACCCCATTGGGAGAGCTTAGTGCTCCTCCAGACCTAGCTGATGGGTAGGAGGCAGCAAGCCCCCTCGCCAAGAACCCACCTCCATAGTGTATCCTGTAAAGTACTTGAAAACAGCATTTTGATGTCTATATGAACCCTGAAATGAGTGGCTTCGGACACAAATTTTGCCATTTTCTTGCTTTTCATGCATTTTTAGGCACAGTTGTAAAATTGATGACTTGCTATAGAAGATTATTCAGCTTTTAAAAATTACGCTACAGTGATCCTCTGGTTGAGTAACTGGATGCCCTCAGACTTAGTACAAATGACTGAAAGTCAGTAAGTGGAGGAAAATCATCAAGATCACCTAGCCAAGCCACTTAGCCCTAAGTCCAGTATGTTGTATTTGTTTTTCAATTTATAGTACTCGCTGTTAATACTCGGCATTATGTTGTACTGAGTGAAACATGTTGTGTACATCACTTGCTTAATAACAGTCATCCCACTTGTCCTATAAATCTGAAATCTTCGAAAAGAGTGCTATATTGAGTCCTATATTTTAACTAAATGTCCTATAAGTGCTATATTTTGACAGTTTACATTTTATGCAACAAAAACACGAAATCCGATGTCATCAAATGCAGTTTCTGGAATGCCAAAATGCTCTAAAATACACTTTCGTCCGGAGCTCTGCTCACACTGCTCCCCAGACCCTCTTAGGCCCATTAAGATGGGGGAAAGCAGGGAAGTTTTCCTGGGCCCCATGACGTTTGGGCGCTGTGCCATTGCTGGAAAAATAAAACAAAGTCGTCTGTCTGTTCCATTAATCAACACAACTTCAGTGTCAGATATGGAAGCCATAGAGCTTGTGTGTTCATGACGTCAGATACCAGGCATTGGACTGGTATACTGGTTGAATACTGAAACATACATTACATATAAGTCCTATAAAAACTATATTTTCATTTGATGTCCTATATTTTTTAGCCTGTGTCCTATAAAAATTTGCCAATGCAGTGGGATGACTGTTAATAACAATCCACGGTAATACAGGGTTTCATATCTACATGAATTTTCTTTTAATGAACAGTCAACAGCAGATAACAGCACATTTATCATGAAAACACTATCACAGTGACTTGGGTTTGAAAAATAAAACAGCAACAGATATCCCAAATCATTAATGTATGCATGATAATTAGTAATCACAATGCTAAGCCAAAATATATTCTTACATTTTTACAGCACAAAACACATAACAACTAGAAATTTGGGGCAGAGCCTAATGCGAGTCCGCTGGCGCTGTAAGTCCATTGGGGAAAAATTCAGGGGGTTGAAATTTCCCCTGTAGCAAAATTACATGACGCGAAGTTAAATGCATCAGCATGTACGCAGAACATGCACTGTCGACATTAGCCACGTAATCTCTGGTGTTAGTGGACTAAAGTTCACCAATTCTTTTGTTCAATGCAGAAGGGATTGTAGTAGATAACACCGTTTACCGCTTGTTGAGATCTCTATCTGTTCCAGAGATATTCGCGGTCAAATTCGAAAGTTGTCGTAAATTGCATCGAATTATGGACGTTTTTGCCCTACAAAATCTTAAGTGATGGTGCTCCCCAAATGTTGTACCTGCATTATTATCCCCACCTAGTGGCATGTCAATTGAAAAGTTTCATGAGGCTACTCCCCCTAGCTCCAAAGATCTTGCAGCTAATATGCTGAATTTTAAGCCAATTTTTGACCCTTTCTAAAATAATGAAAAGGGGGACCCCTGTCCCTGATGGGGAGTGTGCTAGCAAGACTTGGTCAGTCTCTAGTGTGTGTAAAAATTTGGGAGGTGCAGTACCTCCTAGGGGCCAAAATATGGTCTTCCAAAAAAAGTTGATTTCAGTGGGTATGATTACACATCCGTAGTTCATGGACCAAAGTTCACCGGACTTCTTTCACTGAACGTGGGAGGAATCGCAGTAGATCACATACTTGTCCAATTTTGAATATATTCAATCTGTTCCAGAGACATTCACTGCCAAAGTATGAAGTCACGCAAAATTGCACCATATTGTGCATGTTTTTGGCCCTGTGTTTTTTTGGAGGGCCCCTAAAATTTTGGTCCGGGATTATGAAATCAAACACTTCCCATCATGATGCAAAATTTCACGGCGATCGGCCGACAGAGTTCTGAGATATCATAACGAGAAAAAAGAAAGAAAATAAAACGCCAGCAAAATATAAGTCTGCTACAAAAACTATTGTTTCCGAGCAGACTAAAAATTAAATCTTTTCTTAAATTCAAATGTGACAATAAGCTTAATCAGATTAACTGATTTTTCAAATGATTGTTTCAGGAATAAAATCTCAACAAAGGCCTTTTGTTGCTGGCAGGCAAGCATCACAACTAACCAGAGTGCATATGCAGATTTTGCTAGCTTCTAGGACTGAAAATTACCAACATACTTCAAGCTCTATTAAATAACGCCTAGTGGATAGAATAAACTATCACGCCTAATAAACTGATAATTAACAAAAGGTACTTAAACTAACAACAATGCAACATATCTACTTTTAGGAAACAGTGTATTAACTTAGATGCGCTTGGTCTTTCACTGTGAAACTGTTTTCTTACTACCATATATTGCTACAGTGTTGCATAATTGATGATAATTCCACCCCCATGATGCTGAAAGTTAGGCAAAAGCAAGTGTTGCTACAATTTGCGTAAGTTCAGATCTGAGGTCATTCTGGCAAAAAATTAGCCAAATAAACAAATGAAAATTAGCTTGTGTCTTGGCAGATGTTTGAGCGTAATCAGCCCTAGATTTAACGTCACTTCTTAACTAACATAAACTCATTATTTTCTGACCGATCATACTTAGAAAAAATCGTCTTCACATAATGTCATCAGTTTCACCAACATCCTGTTGCCATGCAAGAATAATCTGTAAGACATCGTCCAGTTCAACGACAGGTGTCATGTGCATTTTTGGATCTTCCCATACATCCGAGTTGATAACCACAGATTCAACCATCGCTGATTCTTCTACAGCTCCGAAAGAAACTCGTATCTTCTTTCTCACTGGCTCATCGGTGTTGGACCACGATTCTCCATCGCTCAAATGTTCACTACCAAACGAACTGTCAGCAGATCTGTCAGAGTCATAGAAATCGTCATCATTCTCGGACATTTCATACGAATTAGGAGAATTGGCCATAGCGGAATTATATTCATCAGTGACTTCACTTTTCACTTCAGGGTAGCCATCATTCTCTGATAGCAGAAAACTGCTACCTAGCATGTCTGACACTTCATCCTTAAAGTCAACATCGAGTGGTTCCTCTTTGATCATAACACTGGCATCATGTGCACTGCAGACAGATGCTTGGTTGTTAGGTGCTAATATTCGAACATAGTTGTGATCCAGCATAAGGATGGAACTCAACAAAGCTTCATCGTCAACCACGTTTCTTCTGGGATAAAAACCAATGTCTACATCATCATCAGCATCAGTACCTTCTTCCTTCTTAACTGATGTTGCATTTTCATCATCATCTTCAGCAAGCTCACTGTCACTACTACTCATTGATGTTGCATGAAGCCTGTCAGATGGGCTGTTACGGCTTCTGTCAACATTGCTGACACCATTACCCCCATCAATGACTTCACCTAAAACAAATTTAACAACTACATGTAATTAATCAGCAAAATTGTAATAACTACAGCCAATCAGTAATCAATCAATCAAAACATTTATGCAAGTTACCATGGTCTTATGACTTACAAGGTAGTCACAAACCAGCCTCAGTCTTGGTTTTGGTCAAATGTACTAGATAGAGACGTTCTGGTCTTAAAACATTTTGGTTTTGCTCAATGCTGACTGCTCACTGCAGTGCAAACAGGTGGACGAATAAAGTAAGTTCAGTACATTCTCAGACTGAAGCAATGCTTCAGCAGTCATTCGATGCATCTTGCCTACTTAATCAATTACAATTAATAATTAAACATGTGCATCTGCAGTCTTGCTGTTGCTTAACTGCTCTTGGTCTGATAATGTTAGTTGTGGTACTGGTCTTATACTTACAGTTCTGGTCTTAACATTTTTGGTAATTTCCATCACTGATTAATGCTAAATCATGTATACCACATTTGACGTTTGCAGAATAATATGTACACTGATTCCATAATAGCATAGCTTGATAAAATTCATTTACAGCTACCTTTAACTAAAAAGAGAGACAAATCAGCCACCAGCGTTTTAGTGCTGCCATCTGGCAGTAACCCATAAATGTAAACAAATGTACTCGTATACGAAACTACTCACTACTCCCTGAGAACTGCAGTGGGTTTTGCACTTCCAATGCAATTTTAAGTTCATTACATATAGCAGAAAACACCACAAACCTGTGCGATTTATTCGGACATACAAATTCTTTGCTTGCCAAGACATTTCTTCAAGAGTCTTGTAATCAGTGCAAACAGTCTTCGGTCGACCGGGATGGTGTGTCATTAAATGCAGGCGCACCTTTGTCTTCTCAACATTGTTATAGGAACAATACATGCAGCTGTGAGGTCGTGCAATGATATGCATATACTTTACATGGCGCGACATACAAGATCGATCCAGAGAGCAATAGCCACAAATTTTGCACTTGAAATGTTCTCCAGCAGGGACAGCAGTTCCACCCGTCTGTCCTTCAAGCACGGGAGGAACCATGGCAGCAGCATTGGCAGATAACATGCTTTTGTGAAAACGATGCTGGTGCTGAATGAGTTGTTCAAGGCTCAACGTTTCCAGTTTGCACTCCTTGCATGTGAAGAGTGGACTACTAACATCGCTGGATGTTACCACCCCACCACTCTCTGACTCTATGCCATCACCATCTTCATTCAGCTGCAGTTTAGTCCCATCACTTTTCTGGACCGAAACGAGCTTTGAAAACAGATTGTCAAAGATGTGGCGGAACTGGTCGCTGGCTTCAGTACGCTCTTTGATGATAACAGATTGCTCCGGATGATAGCTCGTAATGTGGACCTTAACCTGTGCACGTTCGATGGCAACATAATTGCAGTAGACACACGTGAACGGGCGACATTTGGTGTGGTTGTACTTGATGTGCCGACACATAGTAGCTTTTCCTCGTGTCTTAAAGGCACAGAAATTGCACATAAAAATCAAATCTTGCGTTTCTTTTGAGAAAGAATCATCGGCGCTTGCAGCAAGCAGTATTTTTGCCTTGCATGAGCAGCAGACGACACTTGTGGATCTGCGGTCATCATCTGTCAGGTGCAAATTACACGAACAGGATGGACACAGCACTGCTGCTGGCCAATTGTGCTCTTGTAAAACATGCAGCGAGATAAGTGAAGGATCTTTCACCTGCAAGGCACACCAACGACACTTAAACCACTGCTCACCACCAAGAATCATTTTCTCTGAGATGTTTGACCAGGCAATCTCAGCTTGCAGCAAATGATCGGTAGCCTGCGACTGCATATTGATGTTTTTCGCTTTCTGCGATGATACCAGTCTACTGTCACCGGGCTTCACAAGCGTGAAATGGCCATGTCCGTGAACAAACTTCACATGCTGACGCATCTCAACTGACGACCTCGTTTTAAAGCGGCACTTGTGACATTCGAAAGTCGAGTCTTTTCGCTGCACAAGTTGGTGGTCTAATTGCTCAAGAACGATCTGCTGTTCTTCTCCTTCATCAGAATCACTACCTTCATCATTGTCAGTTTCTGCAAGCTGATAAGACAAAGTGTTCGCAAAATACTTGGAACGCTGGAATGCTACTATTGTGGCTCCACCTTTGTGCTGGCGCTGGACATGCACCTGTGCTTTTGTACTCGTGAAAAACGTCCGGTCACAATATGGACAGCAGTATGGCAGTTCCGTTAGATGAACATTGACCCAGTGTTTACACACCTTTGCATGATCCCTACTAATAAACGGACACATGTAACATCTGTAGTAATAATTTGACTCATCCTCCGACAAACTGGCCACTGAGTCATAAGGCGTTATCTTCTTCTTAGGCAACGGTACCAGAGTTTGCTCACTAACAAAAAGAGGTTCATACGTGAATACAGTGCCAACTTCAGACACATCAGCCTCCTCAGGAATCACCTGCGGTTCTGTATTGGAACTTGTTTTCAGTTCTACACTACATTCTTCAAAAGGGCAAAAGTCATCACATTCTGGTAGAAGGAAAATTGGAGCATGCCTCTGACCACTTGTCTCTCTAGCTATTCTGATGCGTGATCCATCAATTAAATCATGATAACCAAACTGTGCCCCATTAGAATCAACATGGTCCATGCACAGCTGACCTGCCTTAACACTTGAAACCACTGCAGAGGTCACGGTACCAGGATGCATTCCAAACAAGCCCGGAACAGCTTGAGACTGGGCCTGTTTTTCTGACACTTCTGTAACTTCTGTTATGTGACCGTGGTCTATATGCACTTTCATGGTCAACATCTTCACACCGGAGACTTGTCCATCTGATGACCACGTTACAACTTCTTTGGCTGGCATGACCGAAGAAGAAAGTGGTTTCGTGGCTGCATTTGTTACGGCGGTTATGCTTTCATCTACAGCATGTGGCTGTGTGAACAAAGGCCCTAAATTTAAATTCTGAATATTGACCAATGTTCTAGGTGCTTGTGTCACTGCAAATGGACTGGTCACATTTTCAATCATACGCATATCTGTGGACAAACCGGGAACTGGAGCACATATCACTGAAGACACAGGTATGAAACAAACAGCTGCTGGTTTACCAGCGGGGTGACTGTCAATGGTAGGCATTGCTAGCACTGTAGGATTTAGTGCAAAAGAACTTGATAAGGCACTCGCACTTGTATTTGTCTGAGCAATAACTGATTGAAATATGGGATCAGTACTGGATACCATGGTACACTGTGTTACAGATAATGCAGTTGACTGCACTTCTACAACATTCTGACTACCAGAAGCACCAACCTCACTGACTACTGTCCCAGGTTTCACAGCAGCAGTAGCAGTAACAGGAGCAGACAATGGAAGGTTCAAGATGGTAGGTGTGGTGACTGAAATAAATGGTAAACTAGGATACAGTGGTCTAAAGCCAGACATTGGTGGAAGTGCTAGTTTCTGTACAGCTAAAAATGGATTCCTTCTTGCAGACTGTTCACAAGAAAGTCGTGTTGTCCATCCAGTATTTTGTATAGTATGTCGAGAACCATACTGCAGTATTTTTTGAGCTTTGCTACCTGTCACAGCATCAGCAGCTTTATCAGAAGGCATTGTGGAACTCGGGCAAAACTGAACATTCTGCAACAAGCTATCCATCCCTTGTACGCAACCATTCTGTACTGCAACTGGCTGAGAAGATATTAATGACATAATGTTAGCTCTTGGAAAGTGCTTGACACAAATCCACTCTGCGTGTATGCTGTTAACAACAAACCAGTTACAGTATAACTGAATTTGTGGACCAGCAATATCACAGCTTTTTACATGCTACAACGAATAAGAAACTGAATGGCGCAACTGAAATGTGATTATTTATAATTACCATTATAATTATCTGATTATTATTACACCACAGAGGAGAATTCACCTTTCACATTACTCACAGTCACAAGTACTAATCATAATTTGTAACTTTCAACAAGCTGCTAGACTTTGTTCTGAATGTAAAAAAAGACCTAGAACATATTTTATAAGACAGTCTCAAATTATTAGGGACACTGGGAGACAAGTTTTCCACTCGCTACAGAAATTTGCCCATTTTCATTAAATTTTCTTCATTTCCACAGAATTTTGCAGAATTCAGTATTGGCTGATAATTACTTAATTTTCCATTTTTACGCACGAAAGCAGCTACTGCTTTCGGCTTGTTTTAGCAATCGCAATTCTGTCTGTCTGTCAGACAGGTGAATCAGTCAAAAACGGTGCAAGCTAGGACCACCAAATCTTCACCGTCGGCTGCCTGGAAGACTCTAGTTTCAGGAACCGTAAAGCTTTCCAAAAATTCGAAGGAGGCCACCCCGAACGATGGCACTAAATGAGAGGGGGTGAGCAAAATTTGAGATTTTTGGCCAATAAGTCACTGTATCTCAGTAACGGTGCGAGATAGGGCCTAGGTTACTATTAATCACTAATAGGAAGTTGTACACTGGCTCTCGATTGGCACCAAATTCAATGACCTTGAATGACCCTGAATGCCAAAATGAGGGGTTTTATGGATTTTTGGGCGATTTCGGGCTGCGACACAAATCTATATCATTCACAAGGTGGCGCCACGCTACTATTGTTATGCGATCCATATAGAGAATTTGGTATTTGTATATTAACTTAGCGTGAACACCCCAATTTTCAGCTAAACTACTGAACTGGAACTGCTATAGACTTTTGCGCATCTCATGAGCATTAGCTCAAATTTCTTGTAAATTCAAGCTTGCAAACCTTTCTGACAAAAATGCCAACCTTAAATTGACCGACTACTTCAGCAATCATCAAAACTACACTGCAACACAAAAAATATTCCTACCACATACACGATGGCCTGTTTTTTTCTGTAATCTGCGCACTACAAGCATGGTTATGTTATAATGACAGAAAACAGCATTTACACAGAAAAGCTAGATTAACTTGTCATTGCATTTGACCGGGACTAATAACAGACTCTTGACATATTTTATATAGGTGAGCTGAATCTAATAAGGTTACTAATGATACACTCGGCCTTTCACACAAGCCATCATGCTAAAACTGAAGAAGGCTGAGTACTCAGTCATAGGTGTAGCCAGTGAGGTGCATCACCCAAGAAATATGCAAAGATACATGCAGCAAAACTAACATTTTCAGGGCTCTGTCATGATCAAAAAAGCATCTGCAGCTGAGGCTCCACCCTGAACCCCACTGGGGGAGCTTACAGCTGGAGGGTAGGTTGTTGCCCCCTCCTAATAATGTTTTCAGCCTTTGGCCTCGATTTCAGCTCTTCTGGCCTCAAAGTTCACCCCAACTCCAATTTTTGGCCATACTTATATACTCAGTATATACCAATCTGACAGCAATTGCATGTAATTTGTAATTGAAGTAATTTGAAATTACGTAATTTGTAATTTGGCTGCTAATTCCAAAGTAATTCGTAAATGAATTACATTTGAGCAGTGGTGGATTCAAGGGGAGAGGGGATGGGGTGGCCACCTCTCCCCTCTACTGACTGAAGGCAATGTAAAACCAAGTAAAAATTTTGCACCAAAATGCACTATTTCTGCATAAAAGTTTTAAAATTTTTCTGCGCCCCCTCCCCGGGCCCAATAATTTGTTGTCGTCATAATTTGCATCCATGGTTTGCAGCTAACTGCATGAGTAAAAAATGGGCATGCATTAAGGACGGTTGTAGGCCACTGCAGCTGTGACTAGTCTATAGATCAATGACAGCATGCCAACACACATCTGAAACACGTAGCAAGACAGCATGGGTCATTAGTCGCCCACACTGCTTTTCCTTGTCCATTTGTAGCCTACGTCATATAAGAAATGTTTCTGTTCTGTGGCTAAAAAGTGATTCAGCGGCAGGATAGAGCGGAAATCAGTGTCACCGAGTCCACCAAAACCATCTGGCATTAGTCACGGTCGCAGCAATCTGACCTGGTGAACCGCGTGCATGAGTCAATTAAGCGATTCAGTCTGTAGCTGAGGTTATTGATACTGTGCATTGTGACACACCGTGAACTGTAGCTCGCATTTTTTGTTTGTCATTTTATTTTTGTTCGTGACATTTACCGCTGCATTTGCTGATATGAAAACAGTGACATTACGCTGAAATTCGATAACTTTATGACTTTAACGCCAAATCTCTTGAATGAAACAATATCGTGAGCCGCATTGTACAGAATTGACTAACAAATAACTGCCAGAAGTGCACAAAAATACATTATTTTGGCGTAAAAAAAATTTCTCCCCAAACCCCACCCTCCTCGGCGCCTACGGAGCCTCGACCTTACGTCTCGACGCCTTCGGAGTCTCCCGCCCCACCCCCTCTTGGAAAATTCTGTATCCGCCACTGCATTTGAGCCAGTAATTTGCCCAACTCTGTCTATGGGAATGTATTGGAAGGCAAAATGTTGGCTATCGTCAGAAGTGAAAAATTCTAAGAAAGCACACATCAGCCGATAAATCAACAAGTAATGAAACCTCCGTTTCCTGCAGCGGTAAACACAAGACGTTCGTGGCAGTCACAATTCGACGACTTGACTAACACTTGCAACAAGCAGACATGATATAATTTATTATAAAACTTACCAAGACGAAGATTATAATATGACTATTCGATAACTCACAAAGATCACCAGTAAAACTTCACAATTATGCGCACTTGCAGACAACAACAACCATTATTAGAATCGCCATAGCGTTTTTTGGTTAAACCGGAAGTATGTGCCTCCGCTAGATGTCGCTGTGGCTATGGTAGGGTCAGAGGTGTGCGGATCCTCAAATTTTTGAGTCCGCGTCAGTCCGCGTCTGCAAAAAATCCTGCGGATATGCGTTTGCGGACTGACGCGTACGTAGTCCGCACATCTCTGACTAGGTTGCCAACGGCGTTTATTACCCGTTGCCGAACAAAGAAAATTTTGCTACCAAACACACCAAACAGACAGGATCGAGAAACTTAAATTCGGAAAAACGTGAAATTAATTGGCAAAAAAATGAAGCAATGAATATATACCACGAAACAAAAATAATATTGAAAGAAGTAAATGATAGTAAATAATGAAAATCTTTATTTACCATCACTGGTAGCACAACAAAATAATTAAAAAAAAAATAAAAATAAACATGTACAAAATCAGTCACATGACCATAGGCAACAGAATTTTAACTACCTAAGCTTACTGTAATAATATAAACACAATAAAGTCAAGGGATACAAAAGAATGACGTAGAAATCTCGAATCCCGTCATTCGAATTTACGTATAAATTTATGAACACGTTTAGGAATTATGACACTTGGTAATTCCGAAACTGGAAGTACATATGATTCTGCAACACCGTGTCTGAACTGGCCTACGTGAAACCTGCAGATTCGAAACAGACTTCAGAGCAACAATGCTTCAGAGTTTAAAATTTAGATGTCAAATTTATTGAGTATATAGTCAGGCTCAGACTCATGCATTGTGTGGGAACTGATTCTTACCAACAAAAAAACTATTTCAGAAATTATTTAACTTTCTTAATTTAAAAAGTGGAATTCACAACTTTTTCAATGCCGTATACACGTACTAAGTAAAAACTGTAAATAGCCTTATGACTCTGCATTAGATGACAAGAGATTAGCCTATGTATAACTTTTTCCATTCACTAATCAGGCCTATCAAGTAACGATTCCGGCCAGTGATTTTGGCATCTTAATCTTCGTCATAACTGCCGTCTGCCTACAGTACGAGTCAGAAAATTGTACCTCTTGACGTGTTCTGAAATTTATGTATTCTAGGCATATGATATTTATCCGGCAGCCGTATCAATAGCCTAACGCCTATTTATACAATGATCGGACCCGGGCCGGCTATTTTTCCGACGGCCGTCTTGGACGGCCTAGCACGTATGAGCAAACAGCATGGTGGTTGAAAGCGACTAATTTTCAATGTCATCAGTTGCTTTGTCTTCCGACCTTTAAAAATTATGCCAAATTAAGTTGTCGTGAAAGATTACTACAGAATTATTCAACGTGCACACTCTAGTTTATGTCGCTGTCGCGCGTGTCATGAGCATTAGCTTAAATTTCTTGTATGTTAATTAAAAATTACAGCTAACGAAAGCTGGCGGGTTTTCTAAACAAGACTAACGCAAGTCTAGATCGAGCGTTCTGTTGTCTTCTGCAGCATTCAGTTAGAACGTATCTCTCAGCGATTGTTCGGAAGCATATTATGCACATGATGCAGTTCCAGTTTGCGGGTAAGGTTTTGTTGTTAACAGCGGCCTGCAGGTGAAAACCAGGCGCCACTGTCGTAAACCGATTGGTTCAACAGCTGCGTTCTGCAGACTGCGGCGGTCCTCGTTTCTGTCGTTTGTACAACGCGTCGCTCCCGTTGCTGCTGCTGCAGCTGGTTGTGAGATGGTCGAGTGTCGTGGCACAGCGCCGGACGTCGGTCATCACCCGCCGTTACCACTGCCGTGCTTGGTCGACCGTCACTCGACGCGGGTGCAGGAGGAGGTCTTCCAGTAGCATGTGGCTGCGGCGTCGCCGGTCGTATAACGACAAGACTGGACAGTGGCCCGACGTCACCCTGACGCAACTCCACAGTTCGCGACCCCGCCGCCGTGGCAGGACGTCGGCCGGCGGTCAGTGACCGCTGCTGACGCCAAGAGGACGAGGACAAGGACGGAGTCGGGGTCTGACGGCTCTGCAGGTAGCCGCGCACTGCGTCGATAACGTCATTTTCCTGGACCTCCTGGAACGCAGCCAGTGATGAGTAGATGCCGCTTGTCAGCTGGTCAGTGTATGCCGCCAAGTCTGCCGCAGCAGACTGCTGGTGTTTTTCTGCGCGCTCGACCTTGCCGCCAGACGCCGCCGCACCGTGTTTGATGTCTCGAAGGCGCCGGTGTTTGTTGCTGGCTGGTAGTGAGACCGCCTGCTCTGCTGGAGCGTCGACCCTGCTGTCTCTTTGAAGTCGACGACTGCGCCACGCGGCCGCTGATCGCAAAGTTCGATGTTCTGTGTCGACTTGGCGGGTCGTCGGTGTGTCGTCGTCGCGGAACGTGGTGGTGGTTGAAACGTTGACGCGGCGTGCAGGCCGGTCGTCGTGAACTGAAGTGGTTGTCGTGTTTCTACGACGAGGACAGTCGTCGTCAGCGACTGCGTTGCTTTGCTCTACTCCGTGGTCTGCTGGGTTGAAGCCGCATTTGTCGACTTGCATCAGATCGTTGGCCGGTGACCCGTGCTGCAGTGTCGATTTGGCCTGCTGCTGATGGGTAGGCTCCGGCACTGCAGACCGTAGCGGGGTGAAACTGCTGGCAGAACACCGAGCTGTGGCGGCGTTATGACAGCAACAAGGACAATTTTTTGACGGTGTGATCACAACCGTTTGACGTGGCACCACGGTGATCGACGTCGCTACCTGTACACAATGTTGACAGCCACTGTTAAATGAGCATTTTATATAAATACGACGTTATTTCGGCCACGGGTTACGGAACGTGATCTCCTATTTGAATTCAATTTAATCAACTAAAGTCGCTGCAAACTAGTGCAAAACTTTATACAGCTTCCCCACTGCTAAGACTGTTTGTTACGTGTCATTTTATTAAGTTTTACACCCTACGTCAATCGGTTTTATATGTCCGTCCAGTGCCGGCATATCATGTGGCCGTCCGCTTGAAGTTGCGCAATTCTAACTATAATCTTAACCTGTGACTTTTTAAACTAAAAATTGGCACACGCCAGTTACTCCTCTCGTGATAAATGTTGGCACTAATTGTGACCTTTTTTATTGTTTTTGAATTTAAAACCCATACGACACAGACAGAAGACAGACGGGCAAGTCCTACAATGCGGCCTATTAGGACGGTTTCGTGAAAAGACTCGGTTGCATTGTAAATTATAGTACATCGTCATACATTAACATCTCTGTAGGATATAGGCGGATTTGTGGCAGATCGTTGACACTCGTTGTCTGCTACGGCAACGGCTTCTGCTGACAAGTGTTCGTTGGATTGTTTCCGATCGTCTCTGTTCCAGACGAGACACGCGGCTACCCCGCCGCTAGGGTTGGGCGTCATCCAACCACCACCTGACGGCATCAGACGACGCCCCGACCAACGACTGTGTCTCATCATCATTTTGTCCACTCTGCAATCGCCAAACTGCGCTCATTTTCACATACACAGTGATTTAGTAACATAGAATAGGCTACGCCCCAATTTTTGCCACAACTGCATCAAATATCAACCTACAGGGTGGGCCAAAAATGGCACCATTTTTGTACACCTTATAATTTCACCAAATATTAACCGATTTTCAAAATTTTTACTCTCAGAATCAGGAAACAATTTGTAATGAAACTGTTACTATAGATCCCACCACTCCTCAAGTGTGTTGCTACACTACCTTGTGAAATATCAGACGACGCACTCAAGTCGGCGACGACACTGACCAGTTGCATGATCAACGTTGATCGAGACTGCCATGTAACCTCCAAACAGCCCGGACTTATATCCAGTCAGTTATGCGGTTTGGGATGTTCTTCAACAGATGGCCTATCAATTTTGACAATTATCCACGACAGTCAGCGGGCGATCGTAGCTGAGTGGGCAAACTGCCGCAGCGTTTGGTTAATTGCGCCATTGGTCAGTGGCGTCGCCGTGACGCCGTCTTGGATGCGTCGTCCAGAAGCAAGGCAGACACATTAAACATTTGACGTAAAACTGAGATATGATTTTTTAGACAATAACTGAGACAACAAACACGTTGTTTTCGTTGTTATTTTTTTAAAATGCGTTGTTGCAGAAGTTGTCTTGTTTTTAACTGTTATTCTTAAGACACTGACATTTCACAAAGTTCACCAGGCAGTGTAGCGACACACTTAAGGTGTGGTGGGATTTATAGTAAAAGTTTTATTACGAATTGTCTTTTAATTCTGATAATAAAAAATTTTGAAAATCGGTTAATATTTTTTGGTGAAATTATGAGGTGTACAAAAAATGGTGCCATTTTTTGGCCCACCCTGTATATCGAAAATTATTACACTAATATGCTCTGTAGTAAGTTGGCAACTAATTAACTATTAAAGATCCCATCACACCGTGAACACGTCGCTACACTACCCAGTGAAATCTGATCAACTTTACAATGTTCGTATAAATGTAAGCATACGAGTAAGCTAAGAAGTCAGAGTCCATATTTCACGATGCGTTCAGATGTGATGGTTTACCAATCATGTAGCTGGAAATAATTCTGAAGATCGGTTGATAATTATGAAGTTATAAATATATGTTGGTTTGTGCCTTATTTTACTATTTAAACAATAGTGATACGATCGATACGATTAATACGGTTGACTAGGCTATCTGTACTGCTGTTGTAGCAACTCTTACAGTAGCCTATACTGTGTGGTTGGCTAGCTCTACATGTATAAGATTGTAAATGTAATGATCAGACCTAATTACCACACTGGTCTATTGCTATAGTTTTTTCAGTTTATTTAATAATATATTATTGTATTTCGTGCGGCACAAACATGGAGTTAATAAAGAATTTGACCGATGCGAAGCATTTCTTGTGCAGAGCCACGTGAACAGATGACTACTTTAACGATAAAAAAGTAGTACGCATAATAGCCCCTATATCATGATAACTACTCAGTACTCACGTCTACACCGAGATGTCGATAATCAACACGACGACGAATGAAGGTCTAAACGAAGTTGAATGACTCCTTGGTAATGTCTGATGTGTATAGCTTCAGCAACAAACGAATTGATCTCTGGCACGTTTGTGGTCGTCATGGTTACAACAGATGCTGGGCTTCTGGCGGTCAGGTTGCGATCAATAGCAGCCGTGGTCTCTGCTCCAGTTCGCTGCCAGCTTACAAATCGTAAATAGGCTCCTCACTTTTGTCACTCGCCGCTGCCTAACCTAACCGCAGCCATAACTAGAAAACTGTCAGCCCAGTGCTGACATAGTGTTCGGCCGTCCACCTGACATTTGACCGGCTAAACTGAAAATTGGCACATCAGTTATTCCTGCTCTGAGGAATGTTCACGCTATTTTTGTTTCTTTTTTTGCGCCGTTCCCTTTTCGACAGAGAAGCCAGAATAAAACAGATGGACGGACGGATGGACGAGCACGACGCGTTCTGCGGCCTATTGCAAAAGCTGCGGAATACGCTTAACTATAGCCCCCTGTTGGGTCTAGCATAAGTGCAGGCCTAATGCTTTTGGTAATTGGTATGCAACGTACACTTTTTGATTTAAAAAATTTTTTATAAACTTTTTACTTAAATAATATTAAATACTGGTTTAAAGTCACGAATTGTATATTTATTACCACGTACTTTAGTTTGCGTCGGTATACTTTTTTATGCAGGTAATTGCGGGATTTCTTCAAAAACGACACGTCAAACAACTGTGAGTGGTATTCTTGTAGACTCGCATGCATTCGTTGCCACGTAGGTTTGCTATAAATTCCACACGTAATGTAACGTATAACTACACTCAAAACAGCCAAATTCCCTTGTAGCATTTTGACGAGACGAGACCACGAAACTGGCACCCTGTTCTCTAAGCTGTAGTTGAGCTTCTCGCATAAGAAATTCTGGCAAATGATTCTTTCACATTACATTCGCAGACGAACTACGGGAAATCCATAATAAAACTTATCATCTAACCTCAATTCAGTTGCCGCACTACCTTGAAAAAATTTGAACCCGTTTAAATGTAAAAACTTCATTGCATTCATATTAGCCAAATATACAGAAAAATGCACGTTGTCAAAATTAATTTCGTTTCAGAAGGACAAACTATGAGGTATTTTGTACATTGATTTAGTTTTAGATTTATTACGTTTGAGTGCTGTCGATATTATTTGATATTATTTGTCTATTTTGACCTGGCAGCAACATTTTGTGACAGCGTCTGGTACTGTAAATATTTTCCGCGGTAGTGAAAACGCGACGCGTCATTGAGGCAATCATGCACTGGCCGTGCAGTGCGGTCACAGCACATACACTGTGTTTCAAAGAAAAAGTCCCGCTTTGTGATTGTCCATATCTTCGTCAAATATTGACCGATTTTCAAAATTTTTTCACTGGCACATTTTGTGGACAAGTAACAGTACTGTTATTATTAAACATACCACCACACCTTAACTGCGTCTCTACACTACCATGTGAAACTCTTATTGTCAAAAATGTCTAAAATGCTAGTAATAC